>Ga0154470_1119_pt1 | contig 200222 bp, 168 predicted proteins | sample RifGroC2_FD_115949 | JGI IMG/M metagenome (GOLD analysis project Ga0154470, IMG submission 115949) | Geobacteraceae bacterium GWC2_58_44 | reverse complement strand
AACTGCAAATCCCCCTAAATCCCCCTTTTTCAAAGGGGGACTTTCAGCCGCACCCAGCGTTACTGAAGATCAGCGCTAATCGGGTTAAGTTAAGGGAATGAGAGATAGGGTGGGCCGTGCCCACCACGACCGCATCCTGATGGTGGCACGGCCCACCCTACATGACTCACGGAATCACCGCTTAACTTACTTGTGCAGGCCGTACCCCGGCTCGTTTCAATGCCCATGATGCGGTCTTTTTATAAATCGATAGACGATTAAGAGAATGATGGATCCGACAATGGCTAGCAGAATGCTCCCCATGTTGAATCCAGTGATGGAACCGACCCCCAGCATTGAGCCTATAAAACCGCCAAGGAAAGCTCCAGCGATACCGATCAAAATGGTGACTATGATCCCTCCCGGGTCGTCACCTGGCATGGAAAGCTTTGCGAGCGCACCAACTACCAAACCCAATAAAATCCACGTTAAAATTCCCATGGTCCACCTCCCGTGCCTGGTTTGCCACCTACCTGCTCAGAGGGCCAGTTCGGACTTCGGCACCGATAGTGGTTTCAGCCGCGAAGGCTGATGAAGTTGCTAGCCCTGTTTGCAGGGATTGTGGGAGCTACCAGTTCCCAGCAACGTGTGCACCTCGATGCATCGATTGTCCTGACGAAATCAAAGTTTTTTTCCACCAGCAGTTTCCCTGCATTGGACGCCGCACTGCCGCTACCCTTAAAACATTCTACTTTAAGGCGTGCCATGCAATCAAGTGGTATGGCACGCGGAAGAGAGGCGACATCTATACTGACACCGGGGGCTGTCGGGCTTGCGTCGGTGCAACTATGCCCGGAGTTTGCCCCGTGTTGGCTTCCCTCTGACGTTCAGCGACGCCAAGCGGTGACCAGGATAAAGTCCTTGCAAAAAAACGGGAGAGCAGGTACGGATGCAGGTGAGGATTTATGAAAAACCTGCACGGCAATATCCGCAAGCTTTACGCCTTCTCCTTCCTGCAGATGACGCTGTTCCCGATGGCGATCATCACCCTTTTCTGGAAAGACCACATCGGACTGACGCTGACGCAGATTCTTCTGCTGCAGAGCATCTTTTCCGCGGCGACCCTCGTGCTGGATTACCCCGCCGGGTATATCAGCGACCGGCTCGGCTACCGCTGCGCGCTCAATATCGCATCTCTGCTGGGCATCGTCGGCTGGGGAATATACACCGTGGCCGGCTCCTTCGGCACGGTGCTGCTGGCCGAGATACTTCTGGGCATCTCTCTTTCGTTCATCAGCGGCTCCGACAGCGCCCTGCTTTACGAGACACTGCGGGCAGAGGATAAAGAGCACGACTACGCGCGCCATGAAGGTAGGATGAACGGTTTCGGACAGTTCGGCGAGGCCGCGGGAGCCCTGCTGGCCGGGGTCATGTATGCTTACGCGCCGATGCTCCCCTTTCTCCTTCAGGTCGGCGTATGGATCGCCGCGCTTTGCGTCACCAGACAACTCTCGGATACGCCTAGGGAACACCCCATCCCGGTACGCTCCCATCTAGCGGAGGCCTTCGCGACGGCCAGGTACGCCTTCAGGGACAATCGGCACCTGCGCTACACCATCCTCCTGAATACGGTGCTCGGGATCTCCTCGTTTTTCCCGGTCTGGCTGATCCAGCCCTATATGCAGCACTCCGGGGTCCCGCTCGCGTGGTTCGGGCCGGTCTGGGCCTGCGCCAACCTGACGGTGGCCCTCTGCGCCCTGGCCAGCCATCGGATGCATCACCTTTTGGGCGACCGGAGCATGGTACTCCTCCTGGTCGGCCTGGTTGCAGCCGGTTATCTCGGCCTCGGGGTGACCGCGGGGGTATGGGGATTCCTGTTTTACTATCTGCTTACCTGCATGCGGGGTTTCAGGGGACCCATGATGCTTGCCCATACCCAGAGAGAGTGCCCTTCGGCGCGCCGCGCCGCAACCCTGTCCCTCCAGACGGTATTATTCCGCCTCCTGTTTGTCTGCACCGGGCCGCTGGTGGGAAAGTTGGCCGACAGCGTCGGCGTGCGGCAGACCTTCCAGCTGCTCTCCTATGCTTTTATGATCACCCTCCCCCTGCTCTCGCTGTTTTTCCTGAAAAACGCGCATCGGCATACGAATGATCGGGCCTAACCCCCTTGCCGCGAGGAGTTCCCTGCAATAGCCTGATTAGCAACCGACCCCGCCTGCGGCGGAGTTTTGTCCAAGAGTAAGATTACCGTACTGTCCCCATCCCCACCCTGACCCTCCCCTTGAAGGGGAGGGGACGTGGAGGATAGGGTGAACTTGCTCAGAGCAACAATCTTTCCGCAACCAACTCCCTCCCCTTCAAGGGGCACTGCCATTAAGTTAAGGGAATGAGAGGTAGGGTGGGCCGTGCCCACCACAACCGCATCCTGATGGTGGGCACGGCCCACCCTACATGATTCACGGAATCACCGCTTAACTTAACGGCAGTGCCTTCAAGGGGAGGGTCGGGGTGGGGATGGGGTAGAGTGTGCGTCTGCACGGAGGAACAAAAAAAGAGCCTGATTGCCTCAGGCTCTTCTCTTCTACGTATCTAAAAATGATCTGGTCACTTTGTCTGACCCTCGCGTAGCTTGGTACTTGAAGCAAGGGTGACCGATGGGCTGCAAAGCAGTGAAGGATCGTGAGCCTGGGCACCACATCTGGTGCAGGAGACAGACGGCTCTGACTCCTCAAACTTCTCCGTAATAAGTCCTATTTTCCCGCATTCCTCTTTGCTTGTTTTCATGTCTAAGCCTCCTCTTTTGCTGTCTTACATTACACAACAAACAGAGGAAAATATCAACCCGGCCTGGCAGTTCGCCCGTGATCGGCTAGCCCCTTTTCTCTGACAGTTGCTCACAAGCCTAAGTCATCCGCCCCTCACGGGTTTAGGGCGTGCTTGAGGTCCTGCTCCGCCGTGGTAATGGGGTCGAGGTCGTAGTTCTGGACCAGGAAGTCCAGCACGACCGGCGAGACGTAGGCGGGAAGTGTGGGATCGAGCCGGATCCCCTTGATCCCCAGGTGCAACGGGGTGAGCAGGATTACCTGGGCCTTCTGCTCGTACCAGGAGAGAATCATGATTCCGCCCTAAACTGCTGATTTAAAACAGGCCAGCAGTGAATATCCGCGTGCCATGGCTCAGCATTGACAACTCTAATCATTGGATGCCCTTTTCAGGTTCTCTCGCCCCTGGTCTCGGGGGCGAGACGCTACAGGCATCGCTTCAGGCGGGACTGACACAGGTCCGGTCCTGATGGAGTCGCTTAGGGGCTGACTCTCAAAAATTCTATATTGAGCGTTTTCATTTCAGAGTATCTCAATACAAAGTAATCGCCGGCAATGGGATAGAATCGCTCATTTTGATCCTCTACGCCCTCTTTCTTGGACTCAAGGGGTATCGAACTTCACAAACCAGACTCCTCCTTTGCCCAAAACACTGGACAGAAATTATCCTTTATGAGATTGAATAGGCGCCGACTTATTTGGTTTTTCTTAGGTGGTGGCAGCCCCCCATACTAGATCTTACCCTAAAGCTCCCTTAAAGAAGTCTTTTCTCACTACTGGCGAGGTAATCATGGACATCCGCATCAGCAAATCCCTTTATATCCGTGGTCTCCAGTGTATCAAGGCCCTTTACCTCGAAAAGCACCACAGAGAACTCAAGACCATTTCCGAAAATGCCCAAGGGCTTTTTGATAATGGCCACCTGGTAGGCGAGACGGCCCGTGGTCTGTTCCCTGGCGGCGTAATGATACCCCACATCCCCGGCGAGGAAGGGCAGAATGAGCAAGTACGGTTGACCCAGGAGGTGATAGCTACCGGGGCCTCGATTATCTTTGAAGGAGCAACCCGTCGGTACTCTTTTCCGACAAGGAAGGGTACAAGTTGTCGGTCTCATCCGTCGATGGCAACTCGCAACTGACGGGGAAGAAAACAATCAACGTGAAAGTCACGCAGTAAAAGAGGGCATTGGCGGCACAGATCCGTTGTTTTCCCCCGGCCCGCCTCATAAAGGGAGGTGGGCTGGGGGGAGATTACTGCTGCAGGAAAAGTAATCAGGGGCCCCATGAAAAACAGTAACGACGATTTCCCGGGATGTGAGCGAAAGGATGGCGGCAGTGACGACTGGCAGCCGACCCGGTTCCCGTACATAAAGAGGTTGACCCCGGAGTACGAGAGGGCGATCGGGCAACTCCCGCTCCTCAACATCGACTCTCTGCTGATCCCTTCTCCCTACATCCTCGACAAAACCATCGACGTAGACTATGAGCACAGCCTGGTGTGGGACGAAAAGGGGGAACTGCTCGGCTACCTGCTGGTCTACGCGACGCCCGACCAGAAGAAATTCCATATCTACCGGCAGGTGACCAGTCCGTTCGGCAGGGGGAAGGGGATCGGCACCGCCCTGGCCCGCTATCTGGCTCACACGGTGGCCCCTGACTCCCATATCTACCTCTATGTCTGGGACAAGCTGATCACCTCGATCGACTTCTTCAAGTCCAACGGATTCCGCATCGAAGACGCCATCGTGTACCGAAGGATGAAGTTTCTCCTGATGTCGGTAACGGCCCAGACGCTCAGGGAAAGGGTCGTTGCGGCCAAGCGCAAGGAGGTCTCCGTTGTCGAAGAGCTGAGCCGGGTGCGCCACGACGTGAAAAAATCCCTGAAGGTGCTCTTCGACATGACAGCCATGCTGTCGGTGGACAATTTCAACACGGTCGCCGAGAACATCAACAGGGAAACCACCACGCTTCTCAACATCCTGAACATGTACGAGGACAAGATCCACCTCTCTCAGAAGGTGTCCCTCAAGGAGCTGATAACGGAGCGGATCATCCCGTTCATAGAGGCGGTGGACAGTTCCTGTGAGGTGAGACTGGTCCTCAGATCCAAGATCGAGCCGGTTGGCGGCGGCTACGTAAGCTACAGCCGGGCCCTGATAAACATCGTCTCCAACGCCCTGGATGCCATAAGGTCGGCGCAGAGACGCGGCCTGGTGGAGTTCGTCCTGGAACAGCAGGATGACGAGGTGACTCTGGCCATAACGGACAACGGTATCGGCATTGCCGAGGAGCGGCTTGAAATGGGGGCGGATCAGGTGCCGCTTTTCGTCGGCAAGTCGACCAAGGGGAGTCCGACCGGCAAGGGGATAGGGACCAGGCAGATCTACTCCACCTTCGGTGCCGACCGCATCGCGGTGGAAAGCAGGGCAGGGGAATTCACCAGGTGGACCATCTCCCTTAGGAAAAGCACCACCAGGGAAACGGTGCTGCTGGCGGATCTGTTCAGCAGATATGCCAGGTTCATGAAGTCTTCGCAGAAGATCGGACTCACCAGGGAGAGCAGCAGGACCGAGGTTTCCATCTTCATCTGGCAGCTCAGGCAGATGGAGCTGTTCAGCTACGACCTCATTTATCATTTCAGCAGGTACAACAACGTGCGCGACATCTTCCAGAACGTTCTTCTGTACCGCTTAGGCGGCAAGCCGTTCGAGTACCTGAAGGCGGAACTGGGGAAGTGCCGCATCGACAACGGCTCCATCAGGGCGTGGCTGCTGGGCATGACCAAGCGCATCAGCAGGAATGAGAGCTACATCAGGCAAAACGTCCCCTTTCAGGCATACAAGGACATCCTGTTCCAAAGTTACGGCCAGGCCATCGACCGCACCATGGTTTTCACCCTGGATCCCCTCAGCGGGGAATTCCTCTGCACCGACCGCAAGCTTGCCGAACACCTCGACTTTGTGCCTTACCTCTCGCGCGGCAAGGACGAGCTTTTGCGGGGAGAACTGATTGGGGACGTCAGAAACGTCGACAGCCCGATCTACCTGGGCGTCTGGTCGGTGAGGGACCTTGACGATCTGCACCGGAAATTCAGGCTGATCCAGACGGGAGCTCGACAGCTATTGCAGATGGGGCTCGAAAAAGAGAAGCGCATCGCCTTCTACAACACCACCTACAATAGCTGTGATGTCGAGATAGACACCCTGAAGACGGTAACGCTCGGGGAGATGGCATCCCTTGAGGAGAGCGACTACGGCCGGTTCTTCAGGCCGGCGGCCGACGAGATGGGGGGGGTGCTGCTCACCACCTGAGCCCCACGCCCGCCCTTGCACCGACCGGGGCGATGGTCGGAGGGGCCAATCTTCCGCTGTTCGGGTTCCTCCCCCTCCCATCCCCACCCCCACCCTCCCCTTGAAGGGGAGGGAGTTTTCGCATTTTCCCGCGGCTATGCCAGCTTGAAGCGTCCCACCACCTGCTGAAGATCCGATGCGAGCGTCGTCAGGTGGGCCGCGGCGTCGGCCGTCTCGTGGGCTCCCTTGGCGGTCTCCGATACCACGTCGGTTATCATGTGTATGTTTGACGATATCTCGCCGGTCACCGCCGTCTGCTGCTCGGCCGCAGTCGCTATCTGATGGATCTGCAGGGTCACTTCGTTGATCACGTCGAGGATGTCCTGCAGCGCGTCGCCCGACTTGCGCGAACTCTCCATCCCCTTCTCGACCTCCTTCACTCCGATCTCCATGCTTCCCACGGCGCCGCCGGTCTCGTTTTGGATCGCCTTGATCATCTGACCGATCTCCTTGGTCGCTCTGGTGGTCCGCTCGGCAAGCGCCCGCACCTCGTCGGCCACGACCGCGAATCCGCGCCCCTGCTCGCCGGCGCGCGCGGCCTCAATGGCGGCGTTGAGCGCCAGGAGGTTGGTCTGATCCGCAATGTCCTCGATGGTCCCGACGATGGCCCCGATCTGATCGGAGCGTGCGCCGAGGCTCTGGACGGTCTGGGCCGATTCCCTGACGCGCTCGGCTATGTTCTGCATGCCGAGCAGGGTCTGCTGCACCACCTCCGCCCCCCCCTTTGCCGTATCGCTGGCGCGGTTGGATGACGCTGCAGCCCGGGCGCAAGAGTTGGAGATGTCGTTCGAGGTGGCCGACATCTCCTCGCTTGCGGTCGCCACGGTCTCCGACTGGCAGGCCACCTCCTCGGCCGCGGTGGCGATCTGCACCGCTGTCGAGTTCAGCTGGTCGCAGGAAGCCGAGATCTGATGGGTGTTGCGGGAGAGCTGGGCGACGATGCCGTGAACGTTGTCGACGAAACGGTTGAACCAGATGCTGACCTCCCCCAGTTCATCCTTGCGGTCCACCTTGAGCCGCCTGGTGAGATCGCCCTCCCCCTCGGCGATGTCCTTTAGCAGATGGAGCATGCCGGAGAGCGGCCTCGTTATGCCGAGCATGATGATGAATCCCAGGCCGCAGGTGAAGATGATCGCCAAGGCGGTGAAGGCGAGACTTAACACGAGTGCCATCTTGGCCTCGCCTGCCAGGCCGCCGGCTGTCGAGAGAATCTCCTTGGTGAGAATGTCCTCGACCTCTTTCATGGCGTCGATCTTCTCCGTTATCACGGGAAACCAGCTCTCCGGAGCTATGGCGAAGCCTCCCGCCACGCCTCTGGCGAGCACGGCCCCCCTGAGCTCTTCCACTTTGTTAAAGACCGGCGCCTTGGCTTTTTCGTCGTACGCGGTAAGCGCGGCGGCCGAGCCGTATTTTCTGAAGATGTCAAGATAGGTTTTCTGTGCCGCCAGGATCTCGAAGACGCGTTGGAGCTTCTCCTGGTCGAGGCTCCCTGCCGCAAGGACGGCGTTCAGCGTGGCGCGCTCCTTGCCGGTCTCCTCCTTTGCCTTGACGAAGCCGTAATACGCCGTTGCCTGCCGCATGACTTCGCGCTTTCCACTGGTGGTGGCGACTGCCGCAACCACGTCCATATAGGAGCCGATCAGCTCGGTGTAGAATGCGTAGGATTCGGAGCCGGTCACCTTCAGGGTGTCGATACCGGCACGCGTCCCCCGCAACTTCTCGATGCTTGCATCGGCCCCGTCCAGGCTCCCCTTGACGACATCGAGAGCATCCCCGTTTTGGGCCACGTACTCCCTGACCGCTTTGATCCGGGCATCCACTTTTTCACGCTGTCTGGCCAAATCTTCCCGGAATCTTTCACCCTTGGCGTTCAGATAGCCGGAGGAGTAGCCTCTTTCCTTCTGGATCTCGTGCGAAAGATTGCCGACATCAACCGCAAGCCCGGTCACCTTTTCAGTCTGGACGAGTCCCTGCAGGAGTACGTAATTGTCTCTGACAATCCAGAGGGAGAACATGAGCAGGCAGATTATAGGCGTCGTTATCATCATGAAAAGCTTGGTGCGAATCTTCAGATTCTTGAACATGAAGCCTTCTCCTTTGTGTCGTGTTGCTTTTCGGTATGTTTTCTGAGCCCGCCAGGGGACCTCTCAACATCGATGCTGCTCGGTCGTAGAGGGCTCATGCGTGGTAAGCCGTAGCAACTCCTTGAGGCGTACCTTCGTTTATCGGACTTTACCGTTGCGACTTTAGCTGTAAGTTCGGGAAATGAGATTACGATTGCTCGACAGGGTACTCCCCCAGGCGCCTTGTTTACGTCAGGCAAAGGCTCAAGCACGGGCTTGCAGCAAGAAGCCGGAGTATCTGAGAAAAAGGAAGGGCCGCTGGTACTTATGTGACTTTTCCTGATTAGCGCCAATCTTCCTCATTAAGTTAAGGGAATGAGAGGTAGGGTGGGCCGTGCCCACCACAACCGCAGCCTGATGGTGGGCACGGCCCACCCTACATGATTCACGGAATCACCGCTTAACTTAATGGCAGTGCCCCCGCCCCTCCCATCAAGGGAGGGGCGGGGGAGATTGCTAATAAAGAAGAGGGCTATTTCTGCGGAGCGTGACTTGGAGCGGGGAAGGCTAGCGGGGAAGGCGGGAAAGAGGCTCTCTATACCAAGTTGCGATGTTACCCCTAAACGTGGCTGCGACAATTTACCGTTTGAAAAAGGGGACTCTGCGCGTATGATGGCCGAGACAAAACCTTACGGGGGAATGGGAATGACTGTGTGGTTCATGTATGTCGCGCTGGGGGCTTTCGCGGGGGTGCTGGCCGGCTTGCTCGGCGTCGGCGGCGGCCTGGTGATCGTGCCGGTGCTCACCTTTATCTTTACCGCCCAGCATCTGCCGGAGGGGCACATCCTGCACCTGGCTCTGGGCACCTCGCTGGCCAGCATCATGTTCACCTCGATCTCCAGCCTGCGGGCCCACCATGGGCGGGGCGCCGTCGAATGGAGCGTGGTGCGGCGCATAAGCTTCGGCATCATGGCCGGCACCTTCGGCGGTTCGTGGGTGGCAGCCCAGCTCTCAACCCGCTTTCTCAAGGGGTTCTTCGTCGTCTTCCTCTATTACGTCGCCATCCAGATGCTGCTCAACATCAAACCGAAGCCGCAGCGTCAGCTTCCGGGGTGGGCGGCGATGTCCGGCGTCGGCGGGGTGATCGGCGGCGTTTCCAGCCTGGTCGGCATCGGCGGCGGCACCATGTCGGTCCCTTTCCTGGTCTGGTGCAACCTCGCCATTCACCGGGCTATCGGCACCTCGGCGGCAATCGGCTTCCCGATCGCCCTGGCGGGGGCGATCGGCTATGTGGTGAACGGCCTGTCGGTATCGCTTCCCCAGTACAGCCTCGGCTTCGTCTATCTCCCGGCACTGGCAGGGATTGCCGCCACCAGTGTGGTCACCGCCCCGCTGGGCGCAAGGCTTGCGCACAGCCTGCCGATCGACCGGCTGAAGAAGATCTTCGCCCTGCTGTTGATCGTGATGGGGAGCAAGATGCTGCTCAGTCTCTTTTGAAGCAGGGATAGCGACTGTTGGTCACGGACAGATGCGGCTGCTTTATCCGGGCGACTCGGGCGTCGTCCGCATCCTTCAGGTTCACCGATGGGAGACCGCGTAATGTCGGCTCCTATTCCCCGCCCCCGCGGGGGTCCCTCGGGTACCCCAGCGTCTTCCAGTCGATCCTTCCCTTCTCACCGTGACATTCGAGGCATCTCAGGGTTTTTTCCTTCGGCGCAACCATGTGGTTCAAGGACCAGGCCATGGAGGTCTCGATCCAGCCGTACTTGCCGCTGTAGGGCTGGCCGGCCGCCTTCATCCCCGCCTCGATCGCCTTGTTCCAGTCATAGTTGACCGAGTAGGCGGTCTCGCTGGTGGAGGGACCGTAGCTGTTGACGACGGCAACGGTCCTGTTTTGGGTGTCGTAGGGCTGCTTCCCCTTCATGACCTTGAAGGGGAAGATCTTGGCGTCGGGATCCTTTCGCTCGCCCCTCGGGGCAGAAAGCCTGACCACCTTGGCCGGGTCTATCTTCTCCCCCAGAAGCACCCGGTCGACCGAACCGTTGTACCAGAGATAGGTGGGGACCAGGTCCTTGCCCACGATCATCTCCCCCCTCGTCTTGTCGTAGAGCTTGTCGCCGGGGCTCTCCTTCTTGATCTCTTCAGGCTTCACTTCCTTGCCGGCGCTGGACCAGTCCCACCACATGGTGGTGGGGATCGCCCTGGCAAAGGTCGGGATGTGGCAGGTTTGGCAAGCCACCTTGCTGACATGCTTGTTCAGCGCGGCGCTCTTGTGTACGTCCTTCCTGTGGCAACTGGTGCACCCCATGGCGCGGGGACCGGAGCCGGGGGAGACGGAGAGGGCCTCCCCCCTGACGTCGTGGTTCGCCGCCTGGTGACACGATTCGCAGGTCAGCTTGATCTTGCCCATATGGACGTCGATATCCGGGGCAGGATTGACCAGGGAGGAGTCGAGGTCGCCATGCTTCACTCCGTCGCCCCCGCCGCCGTAGAAGTGGCAGGAACCGCAGGCGGCGCGAGTAGGCATGCCGACCGACTGCGCCACTGCAACCAGATCGACCGGCTCCCATACCTTCCCCTTGGGGTACTCCATGGTCTCCCCCGGGTAGACGGGATGTCCCGCCGCTGTGGGGAACTTCCTGTAGGTTCCGGTAGTCTCATGGCAGACCAGGCAGTCGACGTTCTCGGCCTTGCCGAAGTCGAAGGCGCCGTCAGTCCAGCCGTAGCCGGCATGGCAGCTGGTGCAACCGGGCCAGTTGGAAGGAAGGGAGGAGCAGAAGTTGCTGCTCAGCGCGTTCCTTTTGCCGTACTCCGCACTCTTGCCGTTGACCGACTGCTTTTTGGTCCAGGTCCAGTGCACCGTCTTCATGAATGACTTGGTCTCCTTCTCGTGGCACTCCATGCATGTCTTGGTCACTTCGGGGCCGCTTTTGAACGGGCCGGTGATGAAGCTATGGGTTTGCCCGGAGGAGTCCGATGCGCAAGCGCAGGACAGAGCGAGCAGTAGAAGAAGATGCTTCTTCATGTGTGAGACCTCGCGATTTGATGGTTTGTGACCAGCGGCAAGTTGCCGGCCGGCTTGGAGGCATCGGGGCGGGGAAGAGTTGGTCGGCACTGCTTCCTCTGTGGTTGCGGCGGTACAACATTATATTTGATTATAGGTCGAGTCAAAAAGAAAATGCGGGACCGATCTATTTATTGCCAATGAGGGAGGGAATGCTGGCGTGGCAGGCTGGGTGGCTTCGGTCCTTATGGCACACCGGTCATGGTTTAGCTGGCCCGGCATCTTACAGGAAATCTTTGCCGTTGTCACCCAGCAGATTGTCAGGTCCCATAGGAAGGTCTGGCCGGGCTTCCCCCTCCCTGACCCCACTGACCTTAACTTATCCTGATTAGCGCTAATCTTCCGCTGTTCAGGTCCCTCCCCCTTCAAGGGGGAGGTCAGGAGGGGGATGGGGGTGTTTTTGGCACCGGAGCGGCCCCATCCCCACCCCAACCCTCCCCTTGAAGGGGAGGGGGTTTTCCAGCGGAAGATCGACGCTAATCAGGTTTTGGTTTAGCCCAAGAACTTGTTTTTCCTTGCGTTCTTCGCGCCTCCTCGCGTTCTTTGCGTAACAGGCTTTGGTTATCTGCATTGATACTGAAGATCAGCGCTAATCGGGGGTTAAGTTAAGGTCAGTGCTAAATTCCCGCACGCTGCAAAAGCCCCCTCTCCCTTGATGGGAGAGGGTTGGGGAGAGGGTGAAAAGCTCGCACAAGCCTCACCCTCCCCCCCACCCCCTCCCATCAAGGGAGGGGGAGCGAGCAGCAGGTAGGAGCTTAACTTAAACTGACTGGCGATGATCTTCCGCTGTCCAGGTTCCTCCCCCTTGACTTGAAAGCGGAAGATCATCGCAAATCATTAAAAACAATGGTATCCTCGTCGCTGACATTTTTCGCAGACAGAAAGGAGGTTACCTTGACAGAGCAAGCTGTCCTGCACTTAAAGGCCCGGTTTGAAAAGCCGGCGCAATATCCAGAACGTTTCCCGGTACCCGACAGCCTGGTCAGCTGGGAGAGCGAGTACCCTGACTACTCTCCCCCCTACTATGTTGCGCCCGTGGTGCTTCAAAACGATTCCAGCAGCAACCCTGGCGGCTGGGCCGACCCGGAAGAGATCTCCCTTCTGAAGGAAATCCCGCGCCGCAGCTTCGCCGGGATGCTGCAGCAAGACGGAGAGGGAAGAGCGTTGAATCCGGCCGGCAGGACCGGTGTTGCCGGGAGAGGGCTGCTGGGAAAGTGGGGACCGAACTACGCCGCGGACCCGATCATCACCTGCATCAATCGCCGCGACCGGGGTGTGGAGCTGCTCGCCGTGCAGCGCAGCGATAACGGCCAGTGGGCCATACCGGGGGGGATGGTGGACCGGGGTGAGGAGATATCCGCCACGCTGACGCGGGAACTCATGGAGGAGACCGGCGTCACCCTGGATATGAGCCGGGGGTGCCTGATCTATCAGGGGTATGTCGACGACCCGCGCAACACCGACCATGCCTGGATGGAGACCACTGCCAAACACCTCCACCTGGAGCCGGAGACGGCGCGGCGATTGGACCTGGTAGCCGGGAGCGATGCGCGCGCGGTGCGCTGGCTTGCACTGACACCGGAAGGCATCGGCAAGCTGTACGCGAGCCACTGCGCCTTGGTCAAGGCCTCGCTGGTCGAGCTGGTCCGAGTTGGCCGGGCGGCGGTGACGCAAAGCGAGCGCGAGATCGTCGAGAAGCTGCTCCAGGCGCTGTGATTTCCAATCGTCCCACGCTCTCCAGCTTTCTGCTGCAGCAATGCCGGCCGGCAATCCACCCGGTCACATCGGGGTATGGCACCCGTCGCAGGTGATGGGGCCACCGAGCTTGCCGGCCTCAGGCTCATGGCACCCTATGCACATCTTGTGGGCGATCGCCCTGCCGAAACCCTTGATCTCGCCAGGGCGATCATGACAGACCCTGCAGTCGCCCTGCACCAGACTGACATGTTTTTGGTGGTAGAAGAGCACCGTTCCTTTTTTGCCGGGAAATTCCATGGGCTCCGCGAGGTCGGCGGCAGACGCGACTCCGGAAATGCCCGCAAATCCCACCAGAACAGCAGCAAACAGTTTCATGCCTTTGACCTCCCCTGGTTTCAGGACGGCAGTCTCAGGTCGATCCCCTCAACCTTGGACGCCGGCTGAATAGTGTTGAATGGTATATAATTCATGATCCGGAGGACACTTTGATCGATTTTGACAGCATTTACAAGGAATTTCAGCCGAGAATACGGCGCTACCTCGGCAATCTTGTCTGCGAAGACGACGCCTTGGACCTCAGCCAGACCGTTTTTCTGAAAGTCGGCCGGTCTCTCGACACCTTCAGGGGAGAATGTTCCCTCTCCACCTGGATCTACCGGATAGCCACTAATACGGCCCGTGATCATGCTGCTTCGTCTTCGGCACGACAAAAGGGTTTGGAACAGTTGCTCGATGAGGAGATCTCGGTGGAAGATTTTGCCGATCAGAGCGAGCTGGACCCTGACCGGGAGTATATTCGACGGGAGATGAGTGCCTGTATCCGCGGTATCCTTGACCAGTTGCCCGAAAGCTACCGCACGGTTCTGCTCCTCAGCGAGTTCGAAGATCTGGCCAACTCCGAGATAGCCGAGGTACTCGATACAAGCGTCGACACGGTCAAGGTCAGGCTCCATCGCGGCAGAACCGCTCTGCGCAAGGCGATGACATCGCAGTGCAGCCTCTACCACGACGAACGCAGCGAACTGATGTGCGACCGGAAAGGGAAATAAATTTCCTGCAGGGTGTATCCTTTTTCCCTTAGTACCCGTCTATGGAGCCAGAAGCAGTTAATTCCAAAGATGGGGGAAGCTATGAGCCAGACAGGTTGTTGCGGAAGCGGACGGGAAACGGGGACAAACGACGGTTATGAACTGGTGCGGATCGAGAAGGCGAAAAACAACTGCCACCTCTGTGACGACTACGCGGCACGCCAAAGTGCCAAGCCGGTGGCCGTGATTTGCTGCGAGGGGGCCTGCCTGCGGGGAGAGGTGGCCCGTCAGGCGGCAAACATCCTCTGCCACTCGCTGGCCCCGGATAAAACAGTGAGAATCTGCCTGGGGGGAGCATTTACCAAGGAGACGGGGCAACGGGACCTGGTGCGCCATGCCCGACGGGTGATCGCCCTGGAGGGTTGTTTCGTCAATTGTGCCTCGCGCATGATGAACGGTGTGATCGAGGAGCTGGCACCGGAAGTGATCATTGCCGACCAGCTTTACGACTTTGACCGGAAGCTGTTCGGGGTTGAGGAGATGCCGCCGGCAGAGATTCAGGCCCATGCCGGCAGCGTGGCACGGAAGATTGCGGCTGCACTCTGATCCTTCGCGCTATGCTGGTGAGCGATCAGCGGGTCAAATGGCAGGTGGGACTTTAGAACCATTAACGGTGCGCTGAAAAGCAAAGGGCCCTCGCTGTTAGGGCCCTTTGCTTTTGTATTTGCGTCTAAGGATTTCCTGAGTAGTGCTGACCTGCAGCCACAAAACCTCCCCCCTTTGAAAAAGGGGGGTCGGGGGGGATTTGGCCCAAGAGGCCACAGGTGCGGGTGGCCCCCCGAAAGGCAAACCCCCTAAATCCCCCTTTTTCAAAGGGGGACTTTCCGCGATGCTGTCTATGCTGATTGCCCGCCAGTAGTGATCATTCATCGGTCCTCTCATTTCGTGGGTGATGACAGGAGGCGGCGCTGCTATGAGTAGCAGCGATGCTTCCAGCGAGTGTGCCCCAACGGCTGCCGGAAACTTGAGTCCGTTTTCACCCTTTCACCAACCCCTCCGCCGAAAGTTACCCCCTTAGCGCTGGTCCTCTCTGTGGCAAGATGCCCGCGATGGCCGACTGGGCGAAATCCCCCCCCGCCCCCCTTTGCAAAGGGGGGAGACGGGCTCCCTTTGCAAAAGGGGGAGACGGGTGGTCGACCCTGTTCGCTGAAGATCGGCGCGCCTCCACCCTCCCATCTCGCAGGGGAGAAGAGCAGGCGGGAGTTATCTCTCAAGCAGAGCAAGTAGTTTAGCCCATCTCATAAAAATCAATCAATTTATCTCTTAAGTTACTCCCACCCGGGCCGAAAAGTAGCTTCAGACTCTCAACGGCTGTCACAGGGAACATCTATCCCATCGCCGCGCCCCCTCTTTGCCAGAGCTCACGCCGTGGCACACAGTGACTGCATCTGGTTCTGCCAGTCATGGGTCTCAAGATACAGGTTAGGATCACTTCTTGCCGGCTCCTTTGTCATAGGGAGAGGACTGCAGGCATTACCTGCCAATAACCTGATAACACTAATCTTACCCTGCAAGATTCTCCCTCCGGATCAACGGGAGGTGGCGGCGGGGATCGGCGATCTCGCCTCACCCGGGAGAAAATCAATGGCGTCATCGGACCTGCCACTGAAGAGCGAACTGATCCTGAACGAGCTGAAGCTCAGGCAACGGACCAAGGAATTGGTCGACGTCGAAGAAGAGCGGGTCAAGGTCATCATCTTCACCTGCGCTGCCAAGCGGTACGCCTTTTACGGCGGAGATGTCAGGGAGTTCCTCCCGGCTTGTGAGATATCGTGGGTTCCCGGCCTTCCCGACTATCTTCCCGGACTCATTAATGTAAGGGGGGACATCGAATCGGTCATCGACATCAGGCCCTTCCTGGGAGAGGAAAAGTGCGACGGCTTCAAGGGGCTCATTGCCATGGCGGTGCGCGGCGATTTCCGTTCCGGCGTGATGATTGATTCCATCGAGGATGTGGTGGATGTGCCGCAAAGTGCCATCAAGCCCCCTCTCTCCACGCTGAACGGCGCGGCCCGCGACCTGGTGCTCGGGGAACTGGAGTACGGCCGCGGCCTGGTCACCCTGCTCGATATCGGGAAGCTGGCGGACAAGATCTCCTTATGAGGCAGCATGGCGGAAACTCCCTGAATTTGCTCCTCTTCTCGGTCGAGGGTATCGATTTCGGCATCGATGCGGAACAGGCTCTGGGTACGGCCGCCTATGACGGAGAGGAAGCCCCCGGCCTGCTCTGGTTTCACGAAGAACTGGAGCTGCCAACGGCCTCGGCCGTTTATCTGACGCCGGCCATCGTTACGGTCGGCACCAGGGGAGGGGGGGAGTACAGGGTGATCATCGACGCGATGCAGGAGATAACCGAGTTCTACCTGAACGAGCTGCGCCCCTTGCCGGCCATTATTGAGCCGTTCGCCATGCGCAAGGGAATCTGGGGCGTTCTCCCGCGTAACGGTCGCCTGACGCTGCTTCTCGACTTCGTGAGCCTGTTCGGGAGGCGGGAAGCCGCGCTCTTCCCCCCTCCCGGCCTCCCCCCTCCGGGGGGAGGGGAGCTGGTGGAAGCCGGGGAGGATGGGTGATTGGCCGGTCCGGGTGCCGCCGGCAGGCGACTGGCATCCTTGGAAAGAGCGGGCGAACCTTGTTTCGCCCCTGCGGCCCGAAAGGGCTACCGTGGCGGCAGCCCGAAAGGGCGGCGTGGAGTGCTTCTGAGGAACTTCAAAGGCAAATCCCCCCTGCCCCCCTTTGTCAAAGGGGGGATCAGGTATCGGGAGCGTTGCAGCCAGGTAAAGTTCCTCTCCGACAAAACGTGCCTCAGGCGGGTTGGGGGCCAATCAAAAAGTGGAGCTACCGATGAAACTCACCAGCAAACTGATCTTGGCAAACATGGTAATCGTGACGCTCGCCATCGCAATTACGAGCTGCTTCATCTTTGCCGGCATCCGTTCCGAGATCCAGAGACAGGCAAGCCTTTCCCAGGAAAGGATCTTGAAGACATTCTGGAGGCTCCTGCAGGGCAAGGGGAGCGATTTCAGAGTGGTCAACGGCAAGCTGATGGCGGGCGACTACCTGGTCAACGGCAATTTCGAGCTCCCGGACAGCATCAAGGAGAGCTTCGGCGGTACGGCCACCATCTTCCTGGGCGATACCCGCGTCTCCACCAATGTCCTCAAGCCCGACGGCACCAGGGCCATCGACACCAAGCTCGTGGGCGCCGCCTATGATGCGGTGATCAAGGAAGGGAAACCGTACCGGGGAGAGGCCACCATCCTGGAGGCGCCCTATCTCACAGCCTACGACCCGATCAGAAACAGCAGGGGGGAGGTGATCGGCGCGCTCTACGTGGGAGTGAAGAAAAGCGATTATTTCGCCGCCTACAGCAGCCTGCAGAGCAGCGTCATCCTGATCACGGCGCTCATCGCGGCGGTCTTCTCCGTCATCACCGGGGTGCTGGTGAGAAGGATGCTTGCACCGATCATCAGCGAGGTCTCCGGGATCACGGAAAAGATCCACGGCCATGCGGGCGCCATAGCGTTGACCATCGATCAGCAATCCGGGTTCGCCACCCAGCTCTCCAGCTCGGTGGTCGAGATTTCTTCGACCATGGAGGAGTTCTCTTCCACGGCGACCCAGATAGCGCAGCACAGCCAGGGGGTGGTGGAACGGGCCGACAAGACGCTGGAGGACAGCAAGAACGGCGCGGCCGAGGTGGAGAACCTCACCTTCAAGGTCAACGACATCAGCCACAACATCCAGAGCAACCTGGGCGAGATCGTCGAGCTGGGGAGGAAATCGAAGGAGATCAACAAGGTGATGGAGATCATCAACAACATCGCCAACCAGACCAAGCTGATCGCCTTCAACGCCGCGCTGGAAGCGGCCAGTGCCGGGGAGGCCGGCAAGCGTTTCGGGGTGGTGGCGGTGGAGATCCGGCGCCTGGCGGACAGCGTGGTCGAGTCGACCGCCGAGATCGAGGGGAAGATCACCGAGATCCTCGATGCGGTGAACCGACTGGTGATGTCGTCGGAAAAGAGCTTCCAGCTGATCCAGGAGGGGCAGGAGTATGCCTCCCACACCGTGATGATGCTGATAGAGAGCGTGGACGGGGTGGAGGAGACCACGACCGCGGCCCGGCAGATCTCCCTTTCCACGCAGCAGCAGCAGATCGCCAGCAGCCAGGTGGTGGTGGCGCTGAAGGATATCGAACAGGGGGTGCGTCTTTCCAGCAACTCGGTGCACCAGGCCAACTCGGTGATCGGGGAGCTGGCGGATCTCTCCGAACAGCTGCGGGCCATAGTCGCGACCCTGAAGCTCGGCGGCGGGGGTGATCGGACCGGCCGGCAGGCGCGGCGGCTCTCGTGACCGTGTGGCAATCCAAAAAGGAGATCCGGGTTCTGGTGGTGGACGACAGCCGGCCGATCCGCGACCTGATCCGTGCCATCATGGAGCCGGAACCGGGGATCACGGTAGTCGGTGAGGCTGCCGACGGGGCCGAGGCGATCGAGAGGGTGATCGAGCTCAAGCCGGACCTGGTGACCATGGACATCGAGATGCCGGTCATGGGGGGACTTGAGGCGATCGAGAGGATCATCGCGCTCGGCCCGGTACCGATCCTGGCGGTGACCTCCCTTACCGGGGTACAGACGGCCTTTGCCGCGGTCTCCAAGGGTGCGCTGGACGTCCTGGTAAAAACGGAGTTCCGGGACAACCCGCAGAAGCTGGTTCAGAAGATCCGGCTGCTGGCCCAGGTCGACGTCGCAGCGCACCGCAGCGCCATGGGGAGGGGAAAGTGCGCCGCGCCCGAAAACCGCGCTGCTGCCGCTGCGAACCCTGCCGGAGAGAGAATCGTCGCCGTCGCGGCCTCGACGGGAGGGCCCCAGGCGATCCAGCACATACTGTCGCAGCTCCCGGCCAGCTTCCCGGCCCCCGTAGTGATAACGCAGCACATCGCCGAGGGGTTCACCCGGGGGCTGGTGGAGTGGCTGAACGGCGCCACCTCGCTCAGCGTCGTGGTGGCCGGGCACGGGGATCGCCTGAGCGCCGGCTGCGTCTATGTCAATCCGGCCCCGCATGCCATGAGGGTGACCAGCCAGGGGGTGATCATCCTGGGCGACCGGGATCCCTGCCTGGTCTACAACCCGTCCTGCAACACGCTGCTGCAGTCGGTGGCCGCCGCCTACCGGAAACGGGCCATAGGGGTGATTCTGAGCGGCATGGGGGACGACGGGGTGCTCGGCATGCAGTCCATCAGGGATGCCGGGGGGGGGACCATCGCCCAGAATGCCGCAACTTCGGTGATCTTCGGCATGAACAGCGTGGCATCCAAGCGGGGCTGCATCGACCGGTTGCTGCCGCTGTCGGAAATCCCGGCTGAGTTGCTGGCGCTGGTGGGCGTCCGATAACGGGGATCTGGCAATGTCGATCGTGTCGCTGGACCATAGGGGGCTTGCCCCGCTCAAGGAGCTCATTTTGCAGACTTGCGGCTTCGCTTTGGAAGAGGGGCGCGAACAGAGCCTGATAGAGGGGTTGCGTACCCGGATGGCGCTGCGCGGCATCGACTCCCCGCACGCCTATCACGGCCTGCTGGTACGCGACAGCGACGAGCTGGACTCCCTGGTGCGGCTTTTGACCGTCAACGAGACCTACTTCTTCCGCGAGCTCGACCACCTGAACCTGGTGGCCGACGGGCTCCTGGGCGAGATGGTCGCCGGGAGGGACGGCAGGGCGGTCAGGATTCTGAGCGCGGGGTGCTCCAGCGGCGAGGAACCGTATTCCATCGCCATGATGCTGCGGGAGCGTTACGGGCCTGAGAGCGAGCGGCTTTTCGCCATCACCGGCGTGGACATCGATGCCTCCGTGGTCGCCTGCGCCAGGGAGGGGGTTTACGGCAGCGGGTCGTTCCGCGGCATGGACCGGGGGATGCTGCAGCGCTATTTCGATCCCTGCGGCAGGGGGGAGTTCCGGATTCGGGACAGCATCCGGAGGCTGGTCGGTTTCGAGGTGGTGAACCTGCTGGGAAGCCGCTACCCGGAGGGGATGGGGAGCTGCGACGTCATCTTCTACCGGAACGTCTCCATCTACTTCCCGCAAGAGGTGCAGCGGAAGATCTTCGTCAAGCTGGCGGGGCTCCTGAACGAAGGCGGCTACCTCGTGGTAGGGGCGACGGAGACCATGCATCACGACATCGGGGTCCTCTCCCTGGTGCAGAGGGACGCCCTCTTTTGTTACCGGAAGATGCCGGCGCTCGCCTTCGAGGAACGCCGCGGGGCAAGGCGCAACCAGCCGGTCCCGGGGCGCCCCCGCCCGCCCGCAGTGCCGCCGCGCCCGGCCGCGGCGGCGCCCGCAGCGCTGCCGGGGCTCCCCTGGAGCGGCAGCAGGCCGGCGGCGCGGCAGCCCGACCCTGCCCGGCAGGCTCCCGGCTACTCGCCCCGGGAGACCAAGGCGCTCTTTGACGCGGCGCTCGAGCTGGCGTGCAAGGGGCGCAGCGATCAGGCGCTCGGCATGCTGGAGCGCATCATCGGCTGCGACTGCTCCTTCCCCAAGGCCTGCACGCTCCAGGGGAGCCTGCTGCTGAACGCGGGGCGCTTCCAGGAGGCCAAAGCGGTCTGCGACGGCATACTGTCCCGCGACCCGCTCAGCCTGGAGGCGTATCTCATGCTCGGGGTGATCGCCAGGCACCAGGGGGAGCAGGAAGCCGCCCTGAAACGCTTCCGGGAGGCCCTTTATCTGGACCCTGCCTGCTGGCTGGCGCACTTTTACAGCGCCGAGATGGTGCTGGCGCAGGGGGACGCGAAACGGGCGCGCGGCGGCTACGGCGCCGCCCTGCGGATCCTGGAGAAGGGGAGCCCCCGCGAGCAGGGGCAGGCCTTTTTCCCGCTTTCGTTCAACGCGGAACAGTTCATGGTGATCTGCCGGCACAAATTGTCTGTCGTCAAGGAGAACGGATAGCGATGGCGTTCGACCACTCCAAATTCCTGGCGCGCTTCATAGAGGAGGCGCGGGAGCACTGCTCCCGTATCGGCGAGGGGCTGCTCAACCTGGAGAGTTCTCCCGGCGACGCGGAGCTTTTGAACGGGCTGTTTCGCTCCGCCCACACCATCAAAGGGTCGTCCCGGATGATGAAGCTCACCGGAGTGACCCAACTGGCCCACCAGATGGAGGATGTGCTGGATGCGGTGCGCGGCGGGAGCGTCGCGCTGGCCCCCCCGGTCGTCGATCTGCTGTTCCGGGGGGTGGACGCACTGACCAGGTTGCTGGCCAGGATGGCGGCAGGGGAAGGTTCGCCGGAGGCGCCCGAGGAGCTCTGCAGGGAGCTGGCTCAAGCCGCTGCCGCGCCCGTCGTTGCGGCTGCCGCGCCGGATGTTACGGCTGCCGCGCCGGTCGCAGCCCCGGCGCTTGTCGCAGTTGCCGCGCCGGTCGCAGCCCCGCCGCTGCCGCCGACTCCCGCATCGCCGGGGGGGGAGGAACCCCCCTGCGCCGCTGAGCGCGGCACGGCGGCCGCATCCTCGCGGGAGAGGCCGGCCGACTACCTGCGCATCAAGGCGCCCAAGCTTGACGACCTGATCAAGCTGATGGGGGAGATCGTCTCCGAGCATAGCAGGTACCGCAGGGACATCGCGTCGTTGCGCGAGATAGAACGCGGCGTGGCGCGGCACCTGAAGGCCGTCTCGGAGCAGCTTTCCGCTAGCGGGGCAGGGTGGCAGACGCTGGCCGAGGCGGGGGCTTCGCTGCAGCTCTCCCTGCGCCAGGCGGTGCGCGCCATGCACGACGCCTCCCTGATGCAGGACCACCTGGTGGGCGACCTGCAGCAAAGCTCGCTTAAGCTCCGCATGCAGCCGCTCTCCACCGTGTTCGACCCTCTGCGCCGCACCGTGAGGGATCTGGCCCGGGAAAACGGCAAGGAGGTCGACTTCACGGTCGACGGCGGCGAGACCGAGCTGGACCGCAAGATCATCGACCGGATCGGCGATTCCCTGATGCACATGATCCGCAATTCCCTGGACCACGGGGTGGAGAGCCCCGAGCAGCGGGTCGCAGCGGGAAAGCCGGCCAAGGGGAGCGTTGCCCTCTGCGCCTATTACGACAGCGGCTGCGTCACCATTTCCCTAAGCGACGACGGCATGGGGCTCTGCGTCGAGAAGATCCGGGAGAAGGCGCTTTCCAAGCGGCTTCTGGACGAGGCTCAAGCGGCCGCCATGTCCCGGGCGGAGCTCACCAATCTCATCTTTCTCCCCGGGTTCAGCACCAGCCCGATCATCACCGACATCTCCGGGCGGGGGGTCGGCATGGATGTGGTGCGAAAAAGCGTGGTCGACGAACTGAAGGGGACCATCATCGTCGAAACCAGGGAAGGGCGCGGCACCACCTTCCTGCTGCGCCTGCCGCTGAACCTGGCCGTGTTCCCCCTGTTCCTGCTCCACGCCACGGGGAAAACCTGCGCCCTGCCCGCCACCTCCATCGTCGAGATGCTCTCGATACGGCGCGGCGAAATCATCGAGATCGTCAACAAACGGGCGATCCGCCTGCGCGAACAGATCATCCCCGTGGAGCAGCTCTCCGCCATCCTGGGGCTTGGGCGCGACCCGGGCCGGGAGAGTGACGAGGCGACGGTGGTCGTCATCAGGGACGGCGAGGAAAAGCTGGGGCTTCTGGTCGACGAGATCGTCGCCAGGGAGGAGATGGTGGTGAAGTCGCTGCCGCTTCATCTGCAGGGCGTCCGCCTGGTCTCCGGGGTGACCATCGGGGAGCGGGACAGCATCATCAACGTGCTCCATGCACCGGAGCTGTTCAGGCTGGCGCGGGAGATCGCGCAGCCCGGGGCCAGGGTGAAGCCGAGCCGGCTCCCCGACAGCCCGACGGTGCTGGTGGTGGACGACTCCATCAACACCAGGGAGCTGGAACAGAGCCTGCTGGAGGCCTACGGCTATACCGTGGTCACGGCGGAAGACGGAGAAGACGCCTGGGAAAAAAGCCGCAACACCCGGTTCGACCTGGTGATCACCGACGTGGAGATGCCGAGGCTGGACGGCTTCTCGCTCACCGAGCGGCTGCGCGCCGACCCGGGTTACCGCGGCGTTCCGGTGATCATCGTGACCTCGCGGGAGAAAGACGAGGACAAGAAAAGAGGGATCGCCGTCGGCGCCAACGCCTACATCGCCAAGGGGGCCTTCGACCAGTCCAACCTGCTGGAAACGGTCAGGAGCCTGGTCGGCTGAGGTGAACTTCACCCTCACTGCCATTAAGTTGACCGGTGCTGATTTACCGCACGCTGCACAAGCCCCCTCTCCCTTGATGGGAGAGGGTTGGGGAGAGGGTGAAAAGCTGGCATGAGCCTCACCCTCCCCCCGGCCCCTCCCATCAAGGGAGGGGGGAGTTTCAACCAGCGGAAGATTGACGCTAATCAGGTAACTTAATGGCAGTGCCCCCGACCCTCCCCTTGAAGGGGAGGGAGGTTCTTTAGCGGAAGATGGGGACCGATCAGAATTGAGAATAACGGGAACGCCGGAGACGGAAATGGGAAACGATAGAGCCAGGATACTGGTGGTCGACGACGACTGCTTCGTAGCGGAGATGCTGGCGGAGATCCTCTCGGCCGAGGGTTACCGGGTCGACACGGCCGAAAACGGCAGGAAGGCACTGGACCTTTTGGAACAGGTGGCCGACATCTCCCTGGTGATCTCCGACATGGACATGCCGCAGATGAACGGGCTCGCGTTGATCGAGGCGGTCAGGGGCCAAGGCTCCCAGGTCCCGATCATCATCCTGACCGGCAACAGCGAGATAACGGTGGCGATCTCGGCCCTGGAAAAGGGGGCCAACGACTACCTGGTGAAGGACGAGAACATCGAGAGGACCATCTCCATCTCCGTCGAGAAGGCGCTGGAAAAGCAGCGGCTCAAACTGCAGAATCACGAGTTGATGGAGAGCGTCGCCCGGAAAAATGCGGAGATGGAAAAGGAGCGGCTATTGGCGAGCAGGGTGCAGGCGAACATCCTCCCGCTCAACCTCCAGCTCCCCGGCTTTCGGACCGGCGTCTTTTACCGCCCCTCGGACCAGATCGGCGGCGACTTCTTCGATGCCCTGGAGACCGAAAAGCGGATTCACTTCCTGATAGGCGACATCTCCGGCCACAGCACCTCGTCGGCGCTGGTCATGGCGGTCTGCAACGGCATGTTCCGCTCGCTCGGGCGGACCATGTCGAGTCCGCTCGAGATCGTCCGGGCGGCCAACCGGATGCTCTGCCAGATGCTCATGGAGAGCGGCATGTTCCTGACCCTCGCCTGCCTGACCCTGGAGCGCGACAGCGGCACCCTGCATGCGGTCTCCGCCGGGCACAACCCGGTCTATCTCTGGAACGGCAGCGAGCTGGAGACGATCGAATCGACCGGGCCGGTGCTCGGCTGGGATACCGAAGACGACTGGGAAATGCTCCAGTACCGGTTCGATCCCGGCAGCAGGTTGTTCCTTTACACCGACGGCCTGGTGGAGGCGAAAAACGGCGACGACGAGGAGTTCGAATCGAGACTGGCGGGGCATCTGGCCGGGGCGGAGCTCTCCCCGGCCCAGCTGGTCGACAGGCTGTACCGGGAAGTTTCCGAGTTCGCCGGCGGCAGGTTCGGCGACGACCTGACCATGTTCGCCATAGAGAGGCTCTAGCATGGCCGCAAGCCTGAGAGTTAACATCGTATTCGCCGCCGACTTCCGCTCCGTCGATCAGGCAAGGGGGACGCTTTTGGTGCTCTGCCGGGGGGCATTTCCGCTGCAGCAGGAGGCTGTGTCGGACTTCTGCATGGCAGCCAACGAGGCGATGAACAACGCCGTGGAGCATTCCGGCTGCAGCCTGCTGGAGGTCGAGCTGCATGCCGACGACCAGAGCATGACCTTCAGGATGAGTAGCGACGGTGAGCGCTTCGACCCGACCGGGAGCGCCGCCATGCCGGAGCCGGACGAACTGGGAGAGCTCCCCGAGGGGGGATATGGACTGGCGCTGATCCAGGAGTTCGTCGACGGCATGGCCTATCAGTACCGGGACGGGAAAAACGTGGTGACGCTGGTCAAAAACATCAACAAGGGGGTGTGAAGGGTGGAAATCAAAACCGAGATGGTCAACGACATCGTGGTGCTCAATCCGGTGGGGAATCTGGTGGCCAGCAGTGTGGAACTGCTGAAGGGCCGGGTGGAAAAACTGATCGAGAAGAAGTTTCGCTTCGTGCTGCTGGACATGAGCCGGATCGACTTCATGGACAGCTCCGGGCTCGGCTCCATCATCGCGGCCAACAAGCTTTTGAGCGCAAGCAGCGGGGCGCTCGCCTGTGCCGCACTTCAGGAAGGGGTGCGGAAAGTGTTCCGGGTAACCAGGGCCGACCAGAGGATCGCCCTCGCCGAGACCCAGTCGGAGGGGCTGCTGCTGATTCAACAGAGGATGATCCAGGGAAACGGGAGATAGGCCGTGGCCGATAAAAAACTGCTGGGTGAAATTCTGGTCGAGAACCATCTGGTAACGCCCGAACAGCTGCGCTTGGTGCTGGAACTGCAGAAAACGACCAAGCCGCACCAGACCATCGGCCGTTTCGTCGTCAAGCAGGGGTTCATGACGGAGGCCGACCTGCAACAGGTACTGGAGCGCACCGGAAAAAGGCAGCGCCTGGAAGAGATCTGTTTCCGCAACGGTTTCGTGGGGAAGGAAGACCTGCTGCTGGCCATGGACATGGCCAGGCAGGAACAGCTCCCGCTTGCCACCGTGCTGAAGAACCTGGAGTTCATCGACGACGAGAAAGCGGCAAAAGCGCTCGCCATCCAGTACGATCTCCCCTTCCTGCAGATCAAGAGCCTGCACCCCTTTCCCGCATTGGCCAAGGTCGTCAACCAGGGGTATGCCAAAACCCACGGCATGGTGCCGGTCTCGAAGACCACCGAACTGATCACGCTTGCCGTGGCCAAACCGCTGGGGGCACAGGAGCTGAAGGAGCTCGGCAGAACCATCGGCCTGAAAGTCCTGCAGGCAGTAGCGCTGGAAAGCGAGATAGCGGCCTTCCAGGAGCGGCTTTACGGCACCGGTGGCGCCGGCGCCAATCTCCCGGCGCCGGAACTGGAGATCAGGCTCGACGACGGCTTCCTGAACCGGGTCGACGACGAGCCGGAAGACGAAGCGGACGTCAGGCAGGTCACCGAAAAAGACTCCAACCTGGTCAAACTGGTCAACAAGATCATCCACGACGCCTACCTGAAGAAGGCGTCCGACATCCATATCGAGCCGTACCCGGACCGGGAGGACGTGGTGGTCAGGATCCGCATCGACGGCGGCTGCGAGGATTATCTCCGGATTCCCTACAAGTACAAATACGCCCTCCCCTCCCGCATCAAGATCATGGCCAACCTCGACATCGCGGAGAAGCGCAAGCCGCAGGACGGCAAGATCGACTTCAAGAAATTCGGCCCGATCGACGTGGAGCTCAGGGTGGCCACCATGCCGACGGCGGGGGGGCTGGAAGACGTGGTGATCCGCATTCTGCAGGCCGGGGAACCGACCCCCTTTGCCGAGCTGGGACTCACCGCGAAGAACCGGGAGGCGTTCGGCGCGGCGATCGGCAATCCCTACGGGCTGATCCTGGTGGTGGGGCCGACCGGCTCCGGCAAGACCACCACGCTCCACTCCGCCATCGCCCAGATCAACAGGCCGCAGATAAAGATCTGGACCGCCGAAGACCCGGTCGAGATCAGCCAGAGGGGACTGCGCCAGGTGCAGGTGAACCCGAAGATAGGTTTCAGCTTCGCCCATGCCCTCCGTTCCTTCCTGAGGCTCGATCCGGATGTCATCATGGTCGGCGAAATGCGTGACGAGGAGACGGCCGGCATCGCCGTCGAGGCCTCCCTGACCGGGCACCTGGTGTTTTCCACGCTCCATACCAACACCGCTCCCGACACCATCACGCGCCTGTTGGAGATGGGGCTCGACCCCTTCAGCTTCTCGGACGCCCTGCAGCTTATCCTGGCACAGCGCCTGACGCGCAAGCTTTGCGACTACTGCCTGGAGAAGTACGCGCCGGACCAAAGGGAGCTGGACGGGATGATCGCCGAATTCGGGGGCGACCTGCTGGCTGCCGGCTCCCTGAGGCGGGAGGAGGTCACGCTGGCACGGCCGGTCGGCTGCTCCCATTGCTCGGGGAGCGGCTATCTGGGGAGGGTCGGTATTCATGAGCTGCTCCTTTGCACTGACGACCTGCGGGAGATGATCAAGAAGAAGGCCGATACGGTCAAGATCAGGAAACAGGCGATCGCCGACGGGATGGTTACCCTGAAACAGGACGGCATGCTGAAGGTCCTGCAGGGGGTGACCGACATGCACGAGATCCGGCGGGTCTGCATCAAGTAGCGGGCGGTGGCGGGACGCGGGGGAAGCTCCAAGGCGGGAAACTTTTTGGCTCAATGGGAGAAAAAAATGACAGATACGCCGGCAACCATACTGGTGGTGGACGACGACCCGTTCACCGCGGAACTGACCGCGATGATCATCGAGATGGCCGGTTTCGAGACGGTGATCGCCGAAGGGGGGGTGGACGCCCTGGAGAAGATGCAGGAAAACCCCGCGCTCCTGGCGGTGGTCTCCGACCTGAACATGCCGTTCATGAGCGGGGTGGAGCTCTTCGGCGAGCTGCGCCAGCAGGGGTTCCTGCAGCCTTTTCTGCTCATCTCCGGAGAGGATCCCGCCCGGCTCCGGGCGGCGCATCCGGCAATCGACGCCGTCTTGGCCAAGGACGAAAGGCTCCAGGAGAATCTGGCTGAAGTGCTTGAGTCGGTCATCGCCGGCTTTTGAGAGGATAAATCAATGACTACGCCCACTTTTTCCGTAGCCGCAAGGCTGAAGAGGATCCGCGAGGCCTATGTAAAGCAGCTCCCGGCCCAGCTGGGATCGATCCGCGCGGCCTTCCAGGAATTTTGCGAGCAGCCCCACTTCGAGCAGCTGCATCTGCTGCACCGCGGCATCCATACCTTGAGGGGGGCCAGCGCCTCCTTCGGCCTGAGCCGGCTGAGCGCCGCCGCGGCCGTCGGGGAAAAGCTGGCAAAGGAGGCGCTGCAGGTCGAGCCGCTGCCGGTCAGGGCCTTCCGGCTCCAGATGCAGGGGCAGCTGGAGCTGATGGAGCGCGAGGCATTGAACCTGGAGCCGGCGCCGGCGACGGATCTCCAGGCGCTGGATCTGGTCGCCGCCTCCGAAGAGGCGACCAGCCGGGAGCAAAAGGTGGTCTACCTCTGCGAGGACGACTCCTTCCAGCGCATGGCCCTCTCCACCCAGATCGGCTGCTTCGGTTTCCAGACCATCGCCTTCGGGGAGCTGGATCAGCTGCACCAGGCGGTGAAAAACGCCCCTCCCGACGCCATCGTCATGGACATGATGTTCTCGGGGGTGCCGATGGCCGGAGCCGAGATGGTCGCCAGGATCCAGTCCGAGCGGCAGACCCCCATCCCGACCGTCTTCATCTCGTCGCAGGACGACTTCTCCTACCGGCTATCCGCCGTGCGCGCCGGTTCCAGCGCCTACTTCGTCAAGCCGGTCAACGCCACCGAGCTGAGCGCCACCCTGAGCACGCTGACCACCGTCGAGAAACCCGAGCCGTACCGGGTCATGATCGTCGATGACGACACCCATCTGCTGCAGCTGTACGCGACCATCCTGCAGGGGGTCGGCATGGTGACCCTGGAGCTGGACGATCCCTTGCAGGTGACCTCGCATCTTGGGGAGTTCCAGCCGGACCTGATCCTCACCGACATGAACATGCCCGGCTGCAACGGGATGGAGCTGGCCAAGACGATCCGCCAGTCCGGCGACTGTCTCAGCATACCGATCGTCTTTCTCTCCACCGAGACCGACGTCGGCCTGCATCGCAGCGCCATGAGCATGGGGGGAGACGAATTCCTGACCAAGCCGATCAAGCCCGAACACCTGATCTCGGCGGTGGCGGTGCGCGCCGAGCGGATGAAGGTGATCCGCTCCTTCATGATCAGGGACAGCATGACCGGCCTCTTCAACCACTCCGCCATCAAGGAGCGTCTGGACGCGGCCATCGCCGAGGCGGGTCGCGCCGGGCGCGATCTCTGTTTCGCCATGATCGACATGGACCGCTTCAAGCAGATCAACGACGGCTATGGCCATGCCACCGGCGACCGGGTGCTGATCGCCCTGGCCAGGTTCCTGCGCCATCGGCTGCGCGGCAGCGATCTGGTCGGCCGTTACGGCGGCGAGGAGTTCGCCGTGATACTCCCCGACTGCGACCTCGCCACGGCGAAATCCCGGCTGGACCAGCTCAGGGAGAGCTTCGCGGCCATACAGTTCCCGGCCCGGGCAGAGTCCTTCAGCGCCACCTTCAGCTGCGGCGTCGCCGCCTTCTCCCGGCACCGGGATGTGGAGCCCCTCTGCCAGGCGGCGGACGAAGCGCTCTACGAGGCCAAGAAGCTCGGGCGCAACCGGGTTGAGTCGCCCGCCGGATGAGGGAGCGTCTGAGAAAAGTTACAGCAACAGTTTGATACAACGCCGAAATGTCCCCTCCCCCGGAGGGGGAGGGCTAGGGAGGGGGAACCTCGGCCAGTTCTTCGCAGATGCCGCTGTCTTCCCCCCTCACTCTCCTCCCCCCGCTGGGGGGAGGAGAGTGAGCAGCTGCTTAGCGAATATGAACGTTGTCTTCGACAAAGCGCCGCAGAGCGGGGTCGGGTGCTAATCAGGAACAGTTTCAGTCCCCTCTCCCCTTTGGGCAGACCGTTTGAGTCCCCTCTCCCCTTGTGGGAGAGGGTTAGGGAGAGGGGTGGCAGCGCCAGCTGCACGAAACGCTGCTCTGGACGGAGGATAACGGAGGGAAAGTGCCATGTCGGAAAAGCCGAAATTAGCCATGTACTGGGCGGCGTCCTGCGGGGGATGCGAGATCGCGTTGCTGAACCTGCACGAAAAGATCCTGGACCTGGATGCCGCCTTCGATATCATGTTCTGCCCCTGCCTGCTGGACACCAAGAAAAGGGAGATCGAGGCGCTCGACGACCGGAGCATCGCCATCACGCTCTTTAACGGCGCCATCCGCACCGCGGAGCATGCCGAAATGGCGGGTCTGCTGCGAAGGAAATCCCGGATGCTGATAGCGGTCGGCTCCTGCGCCGCCGAAGGGGGCATCCCGGGGCTGGCAAACCTATGTAGCAGGGGGGAGATCATGAAGACGTCGTACCTGGAGAACCCGACCATCGACAATCCGGACGGCATCCTCCCGGCTCTTTGCAGCGAGGTTCCCGAGGGTAGCCTGACGCTACCGCTCTTCTACGACCGGGTGAAGACCCTGGGTGAGGTGAGCGCGGTGGAGTACACCATCCCGGGGTGCCCTCCCGAATCGCACCAGATCTGGAACGTGGTAGAGCTGGTACTGAGCGGCAAGCCGCTCCCCCCCGCGGGAAGCGTGATAGGGGCCGGGGCCGTCCCGCTTTGCGAGGAGTGCGACCGGGCCAAGGAGGAGAAGCGGATCGCGCGCTTTTACCGCAGCTTCGAGGTGGTCCCGGAGCCGGGTAAGTGCCTGCTGGAACAGGGGGTGATCTGCATGGGAATCGCCACCAGAAGCGGCTGCGGCGCTCCCTGCCCCCGGGCCAACATGCCGTGCACCGGTTGCTACGGCCCCCCGGACGGGGTCGCCGACCAGGGGAGCGCGATGATCGCCGCTCTCGGCTCCATTCTCGATATCGGTGAGGTCAAGGGGAGGAGCGGGGCGGAGATCGCGGCCCGGGTCGAGGCGCTGCTCGACTCCCTGCCGGACTGCGCCGGCTCCTTCTACAAGTACGGCCTCCCCGGCTCCACTATCGGCGGGAGGGTGAAGGGATGAGCCGGATCACCATCGACCCGATAACCAGGCTGGAAGGGCACGGAAAGATCGAGATCTTTCTGGACGAGGAGGGGGAGGTAGCCAACGCCTACTTCCAGGTGCCGGAACTGCGGGGCTTCGAGCAGTTCTGCGTCGGTCGCCTGGCCGAAGAGATGCCGGTGATTACCAACCGCATCTGCGGCGTCTGTCCCGAGGCGCACCACATGGCGGCATCCAAGGCGCTCGATGCCCTCTTCGCCGCAGATCCGCCCCCGGCAGCCAAAAAACTGCGCGAGCTCCTTTACAGCGCCTTTTTCGTCACCGACCACACCACCCACTTCTATGCCCTGGGAGGGCCGGATTTCATCCTCGGTCCGGATGCCCCGCCCAAAGAGCGCAACATCCTGGGGGTGATCAGGAAGGTCGGCCTGGATGTCGGCAGGCAGGTGATCGACTGCCGCGCCCGCAATCACCATGTCATCAAGACGGTCGGGGGGCGCAGCATCCACCCGGTGGCCGGTCTCCCCGGCGGCTGGAGCCGCCCCATAACCGCCGCCGAGCGGGACGAGATCGCCGCCATCGCCCGGCTGAACGTCGACTTCGCCCAGTTCACCCTGCGGCTCTTCGAGGATGTCGTGCTCAAGAACCCGGCCTACATGGAACTGGTGACGGCCGAAACCTACACCCATAGAACCTATTACATGGGGCTGGTGGACGACCGGCAGCGGGTAAACTTCTACGACGGCAAGGTGCGGGTAGTGGGGCCCGACGGGAGCGAGCTTTTGCGCTACCACCCGGATGACTACGCCGCGCAGATCGCCGAGCGGGTGGAGCCGTGGAGCTACCTCAAATATCCCTACCTCAAGGCGGTGGGGTGGAAAGGGTTTGTCGACGGGGCGGAGAGCGGGGTGTACGCGGCTTCCCCCCTGTCGCGCCTGAACGTTGCGGACGGCATGGCCACCCCCCTGGCGCAGGAACAGTTCGAACGCTTCTTCGAAACCCTGGGAAGCGGCAGGGTGGGCGGGCGCTACCGGCCGGTTCATTACCGCCTGGCGACCCACTGGGCCAGGCTTGTGGAACTGCTTTACGCGGCCGAACGGATGCTGGAGCTGGCCGAGGACCCGGAGATCACCTCGCCCGATCTGCGCACCGGGCCGGGAGCGGTGACCGGCAGGGGGGTCGGCTGCGTGGAGGCGCCGCGCGGCACCCTGACGCACCATTACGAGGCCGACGAGCGGGGCATACTGACCCGGGTCAACATGATCGTCGGCACCACCAACAATTACGCCGCGATGAGCATGTCGATCAAGAAGGCGGCCGAGCAGATCATCACCAAGGGGAAGATCGTCGAAGAGGGGATGCTGAACCGGATCGAGATGGCGTTCCGGCTCTACGACCCCTGCCTCTCCTGCGCCACCCATGCCATCGGCAAGATGCCGCTCAGCGTGAAGATCCGCGACGCGGCGGGCGCCGTCATCCGCACGGTGAGCAGAAACTGATGCGGACCATCGTGGTGGGGCTTGGGAACCCGATCCTCTCCGACGACAGCGTCGGGATCAAGGCGGCCGGGATGGTGAAGGAGCTGGTTTCCGGTGCGGCGGACATAGAGGTGGTTGAGGCTTACGCCGGAGGCCTGAGGCTTATGGAGGCGATCGCGGGATACGACCGGGCGATCATCGTCGATGCCATGACCCGCGGCGGCTGCGCGCCGGGGACGCTGCTCCGGTTCAGGGCAGGGGAGGGGGTAGGCACGCGCAACCTTCTTTGCACCCACGACAGCGACCTGGAAACCTCGCTCTCACTGGGGCGTGAACTGGGGCTCGCGCTCCCGGAGGAGATAACGCTCCTCGGGATAGAGGCCGAAGATGTCGACAGTTTCAGCGAGCAACTGACCAGCCTGGTGCGTGCGGCCTTGCCGGCGGCGGTGGCGGAAATACTCTCCCTCTGCAGGTTGCAGAGCCGGGAGTCCCCCCATCCACCCCCGCCTCCCATTGAAGGCACTGCCACAAAGTTAAGCTCTACCTGCTGCTCGCTCCCCCTCCCTTGATGGGAGGGGTGGGGGGCACTGCCATTAAGTCAAGCGGTGGTTCCGTGGCTCATGTAGGGTGGGCCGTGCCCACCATCAGGATGCGGGTGTGGTGGGCACGGCCCACCCTACCTCCTACTCTCCCCTCCCTTGATGGGAGGGGCGGGGGAGGGTGAAGCTCATGCCGGCTTTTCACCCTCTCCCCAACCCTCTTCCATCGAGGGAGAGGGGGTGCTTGCGCAGCGTGCGGAAATTGGCACTTACCTTAACTTAATGGCAGCGCTCTTGAAGGGGAGGGGGTTTCCAGCAGCGGCAGATCTGCATTAATTCAGGCGAGCTAGAGCATATCGGTGTGCTCGGGACTCTCAGTCCCCAAGCGCATGGCGGGCGATTACACGGGGTGACCATGAGAACCGGCATATACTTTTGCAACTGCGGAACCAATATTTCCGACCTGGTCGATCCCGAGAAGGTGAGCGAGAGCCTGCGGGATACCGCCGGAGTCGGCTACTTCAAGACCTGCCAGTTCCTCTGCTCCGAGCAGGGGAAGGAGTTTCTGGAACAGGAACTGAGGGATGAAAAGCCGGACCGGGTGGTCGTCGCCGCCTGTTCCCCCAGAGACCACGAGGCGACCTTCATGCGGGTCATGGAGCAGGCCGGCATGAACCCGTACCTGATGCAGATGGTCAATATCCGGGAGCAGATCGCCTGGGTGACCCGGGATCCGGAGCGGGCGGTCCGGAAGGCCGCGCTGGCGATCAAGGCGGCGCTCCTGCGGGTAGCGTTGCACGAACTGCTGGAAAAGGAGGAGATGGAGGTATCCACGTCGGTGCTGGTGATCGGGGCCGGCCCGTCGGGGCTCAAGGCGGCGCTGACCCTGGCCGAGGCGGGGCGCAAGGTGATCCTGGTGGAGAAGACGCCGGTGATAGGCGGGTTGCCGGTCCTTTACGAGGAGCTGTTCCCGGACATGGAGTGCGGCCCCTGCATGCTGGAGCCGCTCATGGGCGAGATCCTGCACGGGGACCATGCCGAGAACATCGAGCTTATGACCATGTCGGAGCTGAGCGAGGTGGCCGGCTACTTCGGCAACTTCATCGTCAAGATCCGCCGGAGGCCGCGCTTTGTCGATATGGGGAGCTGCATCGGCTGCGGCGAGTGCGTCGAGGCCTGCCCCGCTGCCGGCCCGAACCCGTTCAACTGCGGCATGGACCAAAAAAAGGCGGTCGCATTCGGGTTTCCCGGGGCGCTCCCCAATGTGCCGTATCTCGATCCGGGACTCTGCAGCCGCTTCTCCGACGGGTCGGACTGCACCCTGTGCAGCGCCGCCTGCCCGGCGGGAGAGGGAGTCGTCGTTTACCATGACCAGGAGACGCTGGTCGAGCGTCAGGTAGGCGCCATCGTCCTTGCCACCGGCTCGGCGCTGTACGACTGCGCTCCCTTGGAAAACCTCGGCTATGGGCGCCTGCGGGACGTGAAAACGGCCCACGAGTTCGAGCGGATGCTGGCTTCGAACGGCCCCAGCGGCGGAGAGATCGTGACCTCCAGCGGCGAAGCGCCCGGCTCGGTGCTTTTCGTCCACTGCGTCGGCTCCCTTGAAGACGAGCACAAACCGTACTGCTCCGGAGTTTGCTGCCAGTATGCCTTCAAGTTCAATCACCTGCTGGAGTCGAGGCTTCCGGAGGTCGAGGTCCACCACCTTTACCGGGAGATCGTTGCGCCGGGGAAGGAGGCCTTTTCCCTGTACCGTGCCGCTCGCGACAATCCCAATACCACGTTTGTCAGGTATGACCGCCTGGCCGATCTTGCCGTCAGCGGCGAACATTGGCGCCTGCAGCTCCGAATCGCAGGCGGCCGGGCTATCGACGCGGATCTGATCGTGCTCTGCCCGGCCGTGGTGCCGGGTGCCGATGCGGAAGGATTGGGCGCCATGCTGGATGTGTCGCTGGACCGTTTCGGCTTTTTCGAGGAGCTGCACGGCAGGATCGACTCCGCCAGCAGCAAGGTGCGCGGTGTCTATCTCGCCGGCGCCTGCCAGGGGCCGGCCGACATCCAGCGCGCCACCAATCAGGCTATGGCCGCTTCCGGCTGCATCCTGTCCCAGCTGGTGGAGGGGCGCAAGCTGCGGCTTGACCCGCTTTTTGCCGCGGTGGACCCGAGAAGGTGTTCCGGCTGCAAGGTTTGCGTGAAACTTTGTCCCTACCGGGCCGTCGGTTTCGACAGCGAAACCGGCGCAGCCTGCGTGAATGCCGTCCTCTGTCATGGTTGCGGCACCTGTGTCGCCGCCTGTCCGGCGGGGGCCATCAAGGCGAATCACTTTACCGGCGAGATGATTCTGGCGGAAATCGAGGGGGCTTTGCAATGAACGGATCATCAGTTGCCTTGGACGGCGGGCACGCCTCCGCCATTGTTCAAGAATTCGAGCCTCGCATCATCGGGTTTCTCTGCAACTGGTGCTCGTATGCCGGAGCGGACCGGGCGGGGCTGTCGCAGACGCCGTACCCGCCCAATGTGAACATCATCAGGGTCATGTGTACCGGCAGGATCGAGCCGCTCTTTATCATGAAGGCCTTCGAGGGGGGAGCGGACGGTGTCATCGTGCTGGCCTGTCATCCCGGTGATTGCCACTACAAGGAAGGAAATCTGCGGGCGGCCCAGCGTCACGCGCTGCTGGCAAGGTTGCTTGAGCAGATGGGGATTGAGCGGGAGCGCTGCCGTTTCGATTATGTCTCGGCAGGTGAAGGAGAAAGATACGCACAACTGATAACGGAGATGGTGGAATCCGTTAAAAAACGCGGTCCATTATCAACCGCGGCCTGAGGGGGCAATCCAATGACTACCCAACTGCTCGACGCACGCGGCCTTAAGTGTCCGCAACCGACTCTGAAGATAACCGTCCTGGCAACCAGGATCAAACCGGGCGAACAGCTCGAGGTGGTCGCCAACTGTCCCACCTTTGAAAAGGACGTCCGCGACTGGTGCAACCGTGCCAAGAAGACGCTGCTGTGGCTCAAGGTGGAGGGGGATGCAAAGCGCTGCCTGATCCAGTTTTGATCTTCCGTTAGCTCAGCTCAGGTCGGTGAAAGCGTGAGGATGGTGGAGTACTCCGTTTTTTAACGCAGGAACTCAAGTGGTCGGTATGCGTTGTGCCATGGATGTCGATGTGGGGCCATCGCCGGCCAATTCTTCGCGCCGGTCGCGTGAGCGATGTGTCCGCCGCCTCACTGCAGCGTGCAACTATTTACTCTACCAGCCTGAGGCGAAACAGCTTCTTCGCAAGCGTGTAAATGTCGTCTTTAGCGCCCTCGCGGCGGATGCCGACTGCGACCACGACGACTATGATTTCCAGTTCTTTGATGGCATATATGACACGGTAACGCTGCCCCACTGCTCTGATGCTGCGCAGGCCTGAGAGTTCACCGAGCAGGGCTTTCCCCTGTTTCTCCGGCTCTTCGGCCAGACGGTCAATGACGGTGAAGATCTTGTCCCTGATGCGGCGATCGGAAATGTCGGCCAGCATCCGCAACGCGGTAGGGGTGATGACAATACGCCAAGTCATTTGATGAGTTCCTGCCTGGCCTCCTCCCAAGAAGTGGTGGTGCCTGCATCCATCTCACGGATGCTCTGCCGAAGCTTCTCCATTATTTCTTTGTCGGCCATGACATCCAGGGTTTCGGCAATGGCCTCGTAAAGTTCCCATGGCAGCACCGCCAGCACCGGTTTGCCGCGGCGGGTGATTTCCATGACGTCGATGTCGCCGTCCCGCATCAGGGTCTCCGGCAGGGAATTCAATTGCTTCCGTGCTTCCATTATCGATAATGATCTTGTCATGTCGGTATCTCCTGTACTCTTAAAAGTACGGCAAAACGTCCTTCTGGTCAACCATGATAACGTTTATGCGCCAGGAACACGGTGATGATACCGACGAAGTAGGCCGCGAGATCGAGCCAACTGAAGGTGGTGCCCAGCAACCGCCCTGATACTTTCATCAGGACATTGCCACTTTTGATCATCTCAAGTGGGATCAAGGTCAGTTGAAAGGTTTCCAGCCCGGTCATGACCATCATGGCGACCACGGCCCTTCCAAACGGCGTAGCTGCTTTCAGCAGGAGTGTGATGAACAGGTAGATCATTACTGCGTAGAGCGCGTCGCCCGCGTATTTGTCCAGAATCGGCAGACCGGTATGGATCATCCTGGATCCCAAGCCGACTATGATCACAGCAATGATGCCGAGGATGAGCTTCCTCTCTCTGGCCGGGACTCTTTGAGCCGTCATCACACCGGCACCCGCAACCGGAACAAGGCACCGTGCTCGCTCGGCTCCAGGGTGATCGAGCCTCCGTGGGCGCGCAGCAGCGCCTGCACGATGGAGAGGCCCATGCCGCTCCCCCCAGTCTCCCGGGCCGTGGTGAAAAACGGGCGAAATACCTTGTCCCGGTTCCCTTCCGATATACCCCGCCCATCGTCCTGGATGTCGAGATCGAACGCTTGGCCCTCGCCGGGAAGTTCCGCCACCCTCCCAGTTATCCGGACCTGCACGACGTCCCCCCCATGCTGGCGTGCATTCTCGATCATGTTGGACACCACCGACTCGAATGCCTCGCGGCCCATCTTGAGATGAACCGAAGTGTCGCTGCAAGCCACGACGACGGATACCCCCTTCTCCAGATAGCGCTGCGCCAGGTGTGCCAGCGTCTCAAGCGCGTCGGTGCGCTCCTCTCCCACGGTGAAGGTATCGGCGCGGGCAAGGTCGAGAAGACGGCGCACCAGCCGATCCAGCCGCTCGGTGTCGGTAGCGATGATGCGCAGGAAACGGTCACGCTCCTCGGCCGACATCTCCTTGAAATGATCGTCCAGCAGTTCCACGGTGCCGCGGATCGAGGTGAGGGGGGTCTTGAACTCGTGGGATACGTTGGCCGCAAAGGTGCGGATGTAATCGCCCCGTTCTTCAAGGGTTTTGGCCATGGCTGACATGGCTTGAGACAGCTGCTCTATCTCGTGGATGCCCGACTTGTTCTCAACCGGCAGGACCTTCTCCCCGTGCATGATCCGCTCTGCCTGCCGGACCAGGGCCTTGAGCGGACGATTGACGGTAACGGAGGTAAGAATCGTGACAACAAGTACCACTCCAAGGAGCACGGCTGCCGCAACGGCGAGCTGTCCGCGTACCAGGTAGAGCGCCTTGCGGATGTCGAGCGGTGTGCGGGAAAGCACGACGGCACCCAGAACGCGTCCTTCATGCATCACCGGCATGCCGACGAAGAGGCGCTTCAGATTGCCGCGGCTCAGAGAGGCGATGTCCGGCTGCGATTCATCGCTGATGCGCAAGCGCAGAAGGCTGACGTACTCGCCGGTCAGCGCCCGGCGTGCCTCTTCACGGTTTGCCAGTGACAGCCCAAGTTCATCGCCGGTAGTGGCGACGACCGTGCCGCTGCTGTCGAGAACACGGATGCCTACCAGGGTGGTGTCCTTGCTGCTGCGCAATATGGGTGCGAGCAGTTGGCCGGCTTGCGCCGCGACCGGATCTGCTGCCTTGGCAGGGACGGCGGCGCTCGGCGCCGGAGGCCGCACCTTGCCGTTGGCGATGTCCAGCGTGGGGATGATGGGATGATATTTACGGGTAGGGTCGACGTGGGTGACCGGTTGAAAGGTCGCCGGCAGGCCGTATTGGGGCGCTGGGATGCCGGCCTGATCGGCGTCGTCATCTGAGGCACGCAGGCGCAGCAGCTCCTCGCGATAAACCGCGCCCACCAACGTCCCCTGGGAAATCAGTTCCGATTCGGTGCGCCGGACCAGTTCCCCCTCATAGAGCTGCAGTACGCCGATGCCGCCCAGTGGCAGAAGCAGGATGCCGAGGTTGATGATGAGCAAGATGGTGCGAAGACGCGGCCTCCATAGCATTCATCGATCTCCCTGGCATGCGCGGAGCCGGTAACCTACTCCGTGTACCGTTTCCATCGGATCGCCCCCCGCGGCTGAGAACTTGTGGCGGATGCGCCGGACATGGCTGTCGACGGTGCGGTCGGAGACATGGGTGTCGTCCTGGTAGGCGCCGCTGATCAGCTCGTCACGGGAGAAGACCTTGCCCGGAAACCCCAACAGGGTGCGCAGGATGCCGAACTCGGTCACGGTTAGTGCGATTTCGGCCTCTCCCCAGCAGGCCTTGAAGCGGTCCAGGTCCAGGCTGAGCAGGCCGTGCCGTTTCACCCCGGCAACGGCAGGGGATTCCTGCTTTTCCAGCTTCTCGACAGCCATCTTGCGTCTCAGGACTGCCCTGGCCCGGGCCAGCAGTTCGCGCGGGCTGAATGGCTTGGTGACATAGTCGTCGCCCCCAAGTTCGAGTCCGACGATGCGGTCGATCTCGTCGTCACGTGAGGAAAGAAATATTATCGGTACCTCCGAGTCGGCGCGGATCAATCGGCATACGTCCGTACCATCCAGCTCCGGCATGGTGATGTCGAGAATCATCAGGTCTGGGTGCGTCTCGGCAAAGCGGGTCAGGGCCTGTTTGCCGTCTTCGGCCTCGACGACCCGGAAGCCCCCCTTTTCCAGGGCGAAGCGCACCACCTCCCGGATGTGGGGGTCATCGTCAACTACCAATACCAGTGTCTCACCAGCCATTTAACCGCTCCTGATAGTTCAGAAAATCGCCCAGCGCCTTAAGGCGCCCTTACTCTACATCTACCGATCCGAAAAGCCAACCCTCCTGCACACAATCTGCACAATATCTTCGCGATTTCTCCTTGGGGATGGCATACCCACGCCACTTCCCTGGTTTATGCTCACTCCCAGATCCTGATCCCATCAAGGGAGGGGAGAAGACCAAGCGCAAGATGGGTAATAATCAGGTTCCGTGCTGAGAGAGCATAAACGAGCATAAAAGGAGGAAGCGCCATGGAGAGATCGGACAAGAGAATACTCCCACTCATGCTGGGTGGATTGGTGGTGGGGACGCTTGCGGACCTGCTTTTGAGGACTGTCCCCTGGGGGATCAACATCCTGCTCTGGATCACTGCCTTCATGGCGATTGTGGTCTACCTCGCACGGCGCTACGGCATCGTGATCCCGGCCCGGATTTCCCGGCTGGCACTGCCGGCCTGCTTCTTCGCCGCAAGCTTTGCCTGGCGGGATTCCGATACCCTCAAGGTTATCAATGGGGTGGCGCTCTGTTCTCTCTTCTCGCTGGTTGCGCTGCGCAGGAGAGACGGCACTCTGGCCATAGGGCGGGTCATCGAGTATTCGCTGGGACTGCTTCGGGAATGGCTGGCTGCGCCGATAGCCTACCTGCGGGCCAGCAGGCTAACGATCTCGTCATTAAACAAGGTGACCGGGATGGGGATTGGCGCGACACCGGTGGCGGTCATGCGCGGCATCCTGATCTCGATTCCGCCGCTGCTGCTGTTCGGCGCATTGCTCTGCAATGCTGACGCCTCATTCGAGCGGCTCCTGGTCAGCTTGTTGGACTTCGACCTGTCGGCGGTATTCAGCTTTTTGCTCTGGCTTCCGCTCTGCACGGTGATAGCAGGCGGCATATTGCTGCGCATCATGCTCGAGCCTGAGCGCTGCGATCTCACCCCGGTCCGGGGTGGAGTATCACTTGGGACAGTCGAGACCTCGATACTGCTCGGCACGCTCAACCTGCTCTTCTTCGGATTCATCTTTTCGCAGCTCGGATACTTTTTCGGAGGTTCCGCCTTGCTGGCAAATACGGAGGGGCTCAAGGTCGCGATATACGCACGACGCGGGTTCTTCGAACTAGTCACCGTTTCCATGCTGGTTCTGCCGCTGCTGCTGACGGTACATTGGCTATTGAATGCGGGTTCGGCGAAACTGACCTATCTTTTCCGGACCCTTTCCGGGTCGCTGGTAATGATGCTTTTTGCCATCATGGCCTCGGCCATGCATCGCATGTACCTCTATCAGCACAGTTTTGGGCTCACCGAATTGCGGCTCTACACCAGTACATTCATGGTCTGGCTGGCGCTGGTCTTTGTCTGGTTTCTGAGGACGGTCCTGTTCGAAAAGCGCGATCGATTCGCCTTCGGTGCCCTGGTGTCGTGTCTGGCCATCATTGCCCTGCTGGATATCGCCAACCCGGATGCGATCATTGTCAGCAGGAACACGGCACGGCTGACGGACAACAGGATAGACGCGAGATATCTGACGACGCTAAGTTCGGATGCGGTTCCCGCCCTGATCGATGCCCTGCCGGCACTGGAGCCGGCACACCGCGGCACGGTCGTCTCCGTCCTGCAATGGCGCTCCAAATCGCTCCAGACCAACGATTGGCGCTCATGGAACCTGAGCCGGCAGACGGCGCAGGACCAGATTCGCTCCAGGCTTTCCGCCTATGGGCAATAAAGGAAGTCCCGATTAGCACTAAAATTCCGCATAGTGCACAAACACCTCCTCCCCCCCACCCCACTGCCATTGAGTTAAGGTTACTGCTAATTTCCCGCACGCTGCATAAGCCCCCTCTCCCTTGATGGGAGATGGTTGGGGAGAGGGTGAAAAGCTGGCATGAGCCTCACCCTCCCCCCCGCCCCACTGCCATTAAGTTAAGGGAATGAGAGGTAGGGTGGGCCGTGCCCACCACAACCGCAGCCTGATGGTGGGCACGGCCCACCCTACATGATTCACGGAATCACCGCTTAACTTAATGGCAGTGCCCCCCCGCCCCCTCCCATCAAGGGAGGGGAGTTTTCAGCGGAAGATTGATTGCTAATCAGGATTTTTTATCGCTTGCAATTAACTAACTGGTTAGTTAATAATTATCCCCATGAGACCACGAAAGATTACCACTCAGAAGCAGGGTGCCCCCCCGGAGGCGAGCGGCGCGGATACGCGGGAGCAGCTTCTCGATGCCGCGGCGGCTCTTTTTGCCGAACATGGCATAGCGGCGACCACGGTAGCCAAAATAGCCGCGCTTGTCGGTGTTACTTCGGCGATGATCCATTATTATTTCAAGACGCGCGACCAGCTGCTCGACGCGATCGTGCAGGAAAGGATCGTGCAGTTCATCGCTTTCGTCTGGGATCCGATTGCCAACGACGAGGATGACCCGACTGCGTTGATTACAGGTCTGATCGACCGCATCGCCAGCTTCACCGATGCCAAGCCGTGGCTGCCGCCATTGTGGATCGGGGAGGTCATTAATGAAGGTGGTCTTCTGAGGGAACGGGTGCTCCAGCACATCCCCGTGGACAGGCTGAAGCTGTTCGTGGCCTGCATAGCCTCGGGACAAAAGAAGGGGACGGTGAACCCGGATCTCGATCCGCGATTGCTATTCATGTCGGTACTCGGGCTGACCATACTTCCCCTGGCCATGGCTCGAGTCTGGAATGTCATCCCGATCATGAACGGGGTGAGCAGGGACGATATCACCCGTCATGCCACCGCTCTTATCCTGCACGGGCTGGTAAGTCCCGAAGCAGTACCAGGCAACGGCTGAATTCTGGAGGAAGCAATGCAGCATAATTCTTGGCAATCTCGGATCCGATTCTACAGGCGAGCCCTGGCAATGACGGCGATCATCGTGATGACTGTGATGGCCGTGATGACCGGCTGCAGCAAAAAAGAGCCCACCAGTTACCAGGGCTATGTCGAGGGTGAGTTCGTCTACGTGTCATCGGCGGAGGCGGGGCGGCTCGATCGTTTGCTGGTGGCGCGGGGACAAAAGGTCTCGGCCCGGACCCCTCTCTTTGCCCTTGAGTCGATAAACGAGACCGCAGCCCAGCGTCAGGCGCAGCAACAGTTGAGCGCCGCGGAGGCCCAGCTCCAGGATCTTCGTTCCGGAAAGCGCCCGCAGGAGCTCGACGTGATCCGGGCGCAGCTTGCCCAGGCGGTGGCCAAGGAAAAAACCTCCAGCGCGCAACTGGTCCGCGACCAGGCCCAGTACAAGATCGGCGGCATCTCCCAGGCCCACCTGGACCAAAGCCGTGCCGAGGCCGAAGCCAACAGCGAGCGGGTCCGCGAGTTGAGGAGCCAGTTGACTGTCGCCGACCTGCCGGCCCGGGAGGAACAGATCAAGGCGCAAACGGCGAGCGTGGCGGCGGCCCGAGCCGCGCTGGACCAGGCCGCCTGGAAGCTGACCCAGAAGGCGGTCACCGCCTCCGGCCCGGCACTGGTTTTCGATACCCTGTACCGCGAGGGGGAGTGGGTGAAGGCGGGCAATCCGGTGGTCCGCCTGCTGCCGCCGCAAAATGTGAAGGTGCGCTTCTTCGTCCCCGAAACGGCACTCGGCGCCCTTAGCATCGGCAGGGCGGTCGCTCTCCACTGCGACGGCTGTCCTGCCGATGTCCCGGCCAAGGTGACCTATATCGCCACCGAAGCCGAATACACCCCACCGATCATCTACAGCAACGAGACGCGCTCCAAACTGGTCTTCATGGTCGAGGCCCACCCCGATGCCGGTGCCGCGCACAATCTCCATCCCGGCCAGCCGGTCGAGGTGAAACCGCGATGAGCGACGACTACGCCATCGACGTCAGCGGGCTCAATAAACACTTCGGCGACAAGCATGTGGTCAGGGATGTCGCCCTCCAGGTGCGGCGCGGCGAGATCTTCGGCTTCCTGGGTCCCAACGGCAGCGGGAAAACCACCACCATCCGCATGATGTGCGGCCTGCTTACGCCGGACTCGGGAAGCGGCACCTGCCTGGGCTACGACATCCTGCGCGACTCCGCGCAAATCAAGCGTCACGTAGGCTACATGACCCAGAAGTTCTCCTACTGGGAAGACCTGACCATACGTGAGAACCTCGACTTCGTGGCGCGGATGTACGGCATGCCGAAGCGCGGCGAGGTGGTGGACCACTCCCTGGAGCGGCTCGGGCTGACCCAGCGGGCCAATCAGCTGACCGGATCCCTTTCCGGCGGCTGGAAACAGCGGCTCGCCCTGGCCGCGTCCCTTTTGCACGACCCGCAACTTCTGCTTCTGGACGAGCCGACGGCGGGGGTCGATCCGGCGGCGCGGCGGGATTTCTGGGAAGAGCTGCACCGCCTCTCGGCACTCGGGATCTCGGTGCTGGTCAGCACCCATTACATGGACGAGGCGGAGCGCTGCCACAAGCTCGCCTATATCGCCTACGGCACCCTGCTGGCCCGGGGGACCTCGTCCGAGGTGATCGCGACGCAGGGGCTGACCACCTGGGTGATCCACGGCGACAACCTGAACCGGCTGGCCGAAACGCTGCAGAACCAGCCCGGCGTCGAGCAGACCGTCCTGTTCGGCACACGGCTGCACGTGAACGGAAAGGATGGCGAGCAGCTGGAACGGACCCTGCGCAGCGCGACGGCGGGGAGCTCATTGCGGATGGAGCGGGCCGATACCGGCCTGGAAGACGTCTTCATCTACATGATGAAACAGGCCGCCGACAACGAAGGCGCCACAACATGAGACACTTTGACGGTTTTTCACTGGCGCGCTGGTGGAGCATGGTGCTCAAGGAATTCCTTCAGCTGCGGCGCGACCGCGTCACCTTTGGCATGATTGTCGGCATTCCCATCATGCAGCTGTTCCTGTTCGGCTTCGTCATCAACACCGACCCAAAGCAGTTGCCGACGGCGATCATCAGCAGCGACCACAGTGAAATCACCCGCAGCATGGTCGCCTCCATGAAGGCATCGGGCTATTTCAAGATCGTAGGTGAGTTGCCGAACGAAAAGGCGGGGCGGGAGGCGCTTGCGCGTGGCAACGTCCAGTTCGTGCTCAACATCCCTGCCGGCTTCACCCGGAGCCTTTTGCGTGGCGAACGTCCGGCCCTGCTGATCGAGGCGGACGCCACCGACCCGACAGCGACCGCGATGGCACTCGCCTCGCTGAATCAGATCGCGCAGTCGGTGGCCGGCAAGGATCTGACCGGTCCGCTGGCATACCTGTCGGGTGCCCCGGCTCCCTTCGAGGTCCGGGTGCATCGCCTGTACAATCCTGAAGGGATCAATCAGTACAACATCGTGCCCGGCCTCATGGGGGTCATCCTCACCCTGACCATGGTGTTGATGACCGGCCTTGCCGTTACCCGCGAGCGGGAACGCGGCACCATGGAGAACCTGCTGGCCATGCCGGTGAGACCTATCGAGGTCATGACCGGCAAGATCGTCCCCTACATCGCCATCGGGATGCTCCAGGTGACCATCATTTTGCTGGCCGCGCGCCTGGTGTTCCGGGTCCCTTTTGCCGGCAGCATGGTCTCCATGTATCTGGCCTCGCTGCTCTTTGTCGCCGCCAACCTGACCGTCGGGATCATGATGTCCTCATTGGCGCGCAACCAGTTGCAGGCCATGCAGCTCACCATGTTTTATTTCCTGCCGAACATGCTCCTCTCCGGCTTCATGTTTCCCTTTCAAGGGATGCCGAGGTGGGCGCAGTATCTGGGCAACCTGCTGCCGCTGACCTATTTCAACCGCCTGATCCGCGGCATTTTCCTGAAAGGGACCGGCCTTTGGGAACTCTGGCCCAGCGTCTGGCCCCTGCTGTTGTTTACCGTGCTCATCATGACCATTGCCGTGAAGTTCTACCGCCGCACCCTTGATTGAGGAAGAGATCATGTATCGATCCGTCACCTTAGAGCCGATCCGCCTCATCGCCGCATTTGCCGTTGCCGGAGCACTGGCCGGCTGTGCCGTGGGACCGGAGTTCCGGCGCCCCGAGCCCCCCGCTTCATCGAGCAACCTGTCAGAGACCCAGCCGTTGCAGAGTGTGGCGTCTCAAGGACCCGGGGGGAACCCGCAGCGCCTCGATGCCGAGATGGCCATTCCGGCGCAGTGGTGGTCGCTGTTCCGCTCGCCCGTTCTCGATCGCCTGGTGCGCAGCGCGCTGGAGCAAAGCCCGACCCTGGCACAGGCAAGGGCAAGGCTTGCCCGGGCCCGGGAGGCGGTCAACGCCGAGACCGGCGCCACCCGCTATCCCGCGGTCGATGCCAACCTGTCGGCAAAACGGCAGAAAGTGGACCCGGCGGCCTTCGGAGTCAATGTCCCGGTAAAACCCGCGCCGTTCACCCTGTACAACGCATCGGTGTCCGTTTCCTATGCGCTCGACCTGTTCGGCGGCAACCGCCGCGCCCTGGAGGGGCTCGCGGCAAAGGTCGATTATCAGCGCTTCGAACTGGAGGCGGCGCGCCAGACCCTTGCTGCAAATGTGGTAGGCGCGGCGATCAGGGAGGCAGCGCTGCAGGCGCAGATTGCAACTTTGCAGGAGCTCCTGGCGGCACAGAGCCGGCAGCTCGACATTATGGGAGAGCGTTTCCGGCTGGGAGCCATAGCCGCAGTGGATCTGCGCAACCAGAGCCTGCTGCTGGAGCAGACCCGGGCCTCGCTGCCACCCTTGGAGAAGCAGCTGGTCCAGGTCAGCAACCAGTTGGCGGTGTATCTTGGCCGGGAGCCGGCGCAGGGAAAGGTCGATTCGTTGGAGCTTAGCACCCTGCATCTGCCGGAGGAGCTGCCGCTCAGCCTGCCATCGGCACTGGCGCGGCAACGGCCCGATATCCGGGCTGCGGAAGCCCTTTGGCATGCGGCGAGCGCCGAGGTAGGCGTGGCTACCGCCAACATGTACCCGCAAATCATCCTTTCGGGGAGTGTCGGCTCGCAGCGGACCAGCCTGGGGGACCTTTGGAGCGGAGTGAACGTGTGGAACATCGGCGGCAATCTGATGCAGCCGGTATTCCGGGGTGGGGAGTTGCAGGCCCGGAAGAGAGCGGCGCTGGCGGCCTATGACGAAGCCGGCGCCGCCTACAGGCAGACCGTATTGCAGGGGCTTCAGCAGGTCGCCGACACACTGTACGCTCTCGATGCCGACGCCAGGGCGCTGAAGGCCAGGGCCGATGCCGCTCACCATGCCCGGCTGGTCTATGAAACCGTGCAGCAGCAGTACCAGTTGGGCGGGGTAAGCCATCTGGTGCTGCTCGATGCCCAACGTCAACAGCTGCAGGCCGAGTTTCAGAGGATTCAGAGCCAGGCGGACAGGTACGCCGACACCGCCGCACTCTTGCATGCGCTGGGCGGGGGTTGGTGGAACGGCGCTTCTGAGGGAGGCATTTAAAGTCAACTTTACTCCCCCTCCCCCCCCACCCCACTGCCATTAAGTTAAGGGAATGAGAGGTAGGGTGGGCCGTGCCCACCACAACCGCATCCTGATGGTGGGCACGGCCCACCCTACATGATTCACGGAATCACCGCTTAACTTAATGGCAGTGCCCCCCCCACCCCTCCCATCAAGGGCATCAAGGGAGGGGGAGCGAGCAGCAGAAAGGAGCTTAACTTAATCTGATTAGTGCTGATCTTTCGCTGTTCAGGTCACTCCCTCAAGGGGGAGGTCAGGAGGGGGATGGGGGTGATTTTGGCACCGGAGCTACCCCATCCCCACCCCAACCCTCCCCTTGAAGGGGAGGGAGTTTTACAGCGGAAGATCGGCGCTAATCAGGTAACTTAATGGCCGTATGGGCGGGGGGGGAGGGGGGAGGGGGGATGTTTTCAGCTAAATATTTTTGTCTCCAGTTCCAGCGGCTCCCGCCGATTAGACATGCAGGAGGATCGCAATCATGGAAATCAGCCAAATAGCAGCGGTGCAGGTAGCAGGCGCGGCGGCTCTCGCCAAGCAGAACGCTTCGATGGCGATGATGAAAACGGCAGCCCAGGCCCAGATGCAGATGGCGAACGTCATTGCCCAACAGGCAGCGCAGGGGAATAAGGAGCAGGGTTTCTCCGTCTACGCCTGACCAGCCTTCATGGAGGCACCTCATGGCACGAGCTACCGTAAACTTACCCCAGGACTTGCTGATTTAACTTACCCCTTAACCTCCCTCACCCCAGCCCTCTCCCGGAGGGAGAGGGAGAGTTTATTCTAGATGCAAGAAAGGGGGGTATTGAACTTCCGAAACTGGCCCAGAAATCCGAGAACCCCTCGCCCTCCGGGAGAGGGGCAGGGGTGAGGGAGGTGCCACGACGTAATGTGACAAAGTAGATCTATTAACGTTAGGATTACCCTGCTCACCTTCGCTTGACCCCATCAAACTCCGCTCACCCCCGCATCATTTAGCCCCAAACACGAAATATGACAGCGACAAAAGCGCCAGCACCCACATGCCGCCCTTCATCTCTCCGATGCGGCCGGTGGCGAGCTTCAGCAGCGGGTAGGCGACGAAGCCGGCGGTCATGCCGACGCCGATGTTGTAGGTGAAGATCATCAGCACCACGGTCAGGAAGGCCGGTATCAGCTCGGTGAAGTCGTCGAAGTCGATCTTGGTGAGCGGACTGATCATGAAGGAGCCGATGACGATGAGGGCGATGCCGTAGGCGTGCGGCGGGACGATGGTGAATAGCGGCGCCAGGAAAAGCGCCAGCAGGAAGAAGAGGGCGGTGACCAGTGCGGCAAAGCCGGTGCGCCCGCCTTCCTCTATCCCGGCGGCGGACTCGATGTAGGCTCCGGTGGTGCTCGTGCCGAGAAGCGGCGCCACCACCGTTGCCAGCGCATCCGCGAGCATCGGCTTTTCTATCTCAGGGAGGTTGCCGTGCTCGTCCAGCAGATCGGCGCGCATGGAGAGGCCGAGCAGGGTCCCGACGGTGTCCAGGAAGGCCATGATGAAGATGGTCAGGATGATCGGGAAGAATGCCGGCTGCAGCGCCCCCTGGAAGTCGAGTTTGAACAGGATCGGGGTGATGTCGGGCGGCAGGCTCACATATGCCTGCGGCAGCGGAGTCACCTTCAGCGCGATGGAGGCGACAGTTGTGGCTACGATTCCTATCATGATGGAGCCGAGCACCTTGCGCGACATCAGGACCACGGTGAAGAGCAGACCGAAAATCGCCAGCAGGACGGAAGGCTGTGACAGGTCGCCGAGCTTGACCGGCGCCCCGGGTATGCCGAGGGCTACGATGCCGGTCTCGTTTAATCCGATGAAGGTGAGGAAGAGGCCGATGCCGGTGGCGAAGGCGCATTTGAGCGACAGGGGAATCGATTCCGCCAGCCAGCTGCGGACCTTGAAGAGCGTCAGCAAGGTGAAGGCGACGCCGGCGAAGAAGACTGCAGCCAGCGCCGTCTGCCACGAGTACCCCATCACCTTGACCACCACGAAGGCGATGAAGGCGTTCTCGCTCATGTAGGGGGCGATGGCGAAGGGGCGGTTGGCGAAAAAGGCCATCAGCACCGTGCCGAAGACGGCGGCGATGATGGTCGCGGTCGTGGAGGGGCCGCGCGGGATGCCGGCGTTCTCCAGGATCGCCGGATTGACGATGATGATGTACGCCATGGTGAGGAAGGTGGTGAGGCCGGCGACGATCTCGCGGCGGAAGTTGGTGCCGTAGCGCTGAAACTTGAAATACGCCGCGATCCGCGAGGTCATTTCCGCTCCTTCATGGCGTAAAGCGCCGGGAGGTTGCGCCAATATCCGGCGATGTCCATGCCGCAGCCGAACAGGAAGCGGTCCTCCACGTGGAGCCCCACAAAGTCGGCCTTTACCCCGGCTGCCTTCCGGTCGTGGATCTTGTCCACCAGCACGGCGCTGTAGACCTCGGCCGCTCCCGCCTCCTTGCAGTAGCGTATGATTTCCGCCAGTGTCACCCCCTCATCCAGGATGTCGTCCACAAGCAGTACCGTGCGCCCCTTTAGCGGACGTTCGGGCCGGACCTTCCACTCCAGCGTGCCGCCGCAGGTTTCCGCGCCGTACCGGGTGGCGTGCAGATAATCGAGCTCCAGCGCGAAAGGGAGCTTCTCCACCAGCTTCCCCGTCACGAAGAGCCCGCCGTTCATGATGCAGAACGCCAGCGGGTCGGTTCCCTCCAGGCGTTCCGTTATCTCCTGCGCCATCCGTGAAAGCGCCGCCTCGACCTCTTCCGCAGACCACAGGCAGTCCGCTTCCCGCCGGATGTCGTCCATGTCTCTCAGTACCATTGCCTCTCCTTGCGTTAACCTTTGTTTCAAGCGCCGAAACGATAACAAATTCCGTTCGTGATTTCAATTCCTGTATGTTCATAAGCGGAGCACAGTGAATGACCACGGCCGTAGGTCGTTTCACCTTTTTATACCTGATTAGCGCTGTCTTTCACCCCAACCCTCCCCTTGAAGGGAGGGAGCTTTTTCTGCGGAGCCCACCGCTAATCAGGTTTTTATATCTATCAAATTGCAACGTGTTTTTTAGGCATATTGACCGATGCATGTAAATGATGCATACTAAAACATGCAAACAATGCATATCGGGAGAAACCACATGAGAACCACGCTTAATATCGAGGATTCCCTGCTTGAAAAGGCAGCTAAGTTGACTGGAATTACTGAAAAAACCTCCCTGGTCAGGCTTGGGTTGCAGGCGCTTATTGCCAGAGAAAGCTCGAAGCGCCTTGCCCGATTGGCAGGGACTGAAGACAATTTAGAAAACATTCCTCGCAGAAGAATAGAAGGGACATAGCGTGATTCTTGTAGATACGTCGGTATGGGTAGAGCACCTACGATCGGGGACCATCGGACTTGAAGCGTTATTGGCCGATGGCGATGTAGTTTGTCACCCGTTTGTAATTGGTGAACTGGCGTGCGGAAACCTTAAAAACAGGAAAGAAATTCTTTCTCTTCTTCAAGACCTTCCTATGGCATTGCGTGCAGAGGATGACGAAGTTACTCAATTCATTGAGGATAACAAGCTTATGGGAAAAGGGCTAGGATATATCGACATTCATTTGCTTATGTCCGCCCTGCTGACCAAAGTACCTCTATGGACTGTTGATAAGCGGTTGCACGAGGTCTCGTTAACGTTATTACTATAGGCAAAGCTAAATCGGTCGCAATGAGCGAAAAGGGCTTCCACGAAGCGAAGGAACTTTTTGAGCGTCATTTCAGCAAAAAACAGCCGTGACAACCGTTCCCCATCCCCACCCCAACCCTCCCTTGAAGGGGAGGGAGTGTCATAGCGAAATATGAGCAGTAGTTTGGTCGAGTATTGATAGATCCTGCCAGTCCTCTCATTGACCCTCTGTCTGCCGGCCGTTTTTTGTTCCATCCCCGTCCCCAAAGATGATACCTTGGCAAAATGTCCTGGAAAATCATAGAAAAAAGACGCAGCACCCTGGCGGGCGAGAGCGGTGCTCTCCACAAGAATCGCGGCGGCAGGCTCTCCTGCTGCCTGGTGTACCCCAACCGCTACCATGCGGCCATGAGCAACCTCGGCTTCCAGGCGGTCTACGCCATGATGAACGCCTGCCCGGAGGTGGTCTGCGACCGCGCCTTCCTCCCGGACCGGGACGAGCTCGATGAACTGGAACGGACCGGTGGGACGCTCCTCTCGCTCGAGTCCCAGCGGCCTCTCTCTTCCTTCGATCTGATCGCCTTCTCGGTCTCTTTCGAGAGCGACTACCTGAATCTTCCGACCATCTTCAGGCTCTCCGGGATCCCGCCTCTTGCGGCGGATCGTTCCCCGCTGCAGCCGCTGGTTCTTGCTGGCGGTGCGGCACTCTTCCTGAACCCGGAGCCGATCGCCCCCTTGCTCGACCTGGTCTGCGTCGGGGAGGCGGAGCCGATCCTCCCCGGGCTGCTCGAGCTGCTGAAGCAGGGTGCTCACTCGCGCGGGGATCTCCTGCTGGCAGCTGCTACGCTTCCCGGAGTCTACGTTCCGTCCCTCTACGAGCCTCTCTACGACGGCACCCGGCTGGTTTCCCTGAATCCGCTTCCCGGCGCGCCTGCACGCGTGCGCCGGGTCTGGGATCCCGATATCGACAGCCGGCCGAGCGTCACCGAGATCCATACCGACGCCACCGAATTTTCGGGGATGCATCTGGTCGAGCTCTCGCGGGGCTGCCCGCGGGGCTGCCGCTTCTGCGCCGCCGGCTTCATCTATCTTCCCTACCGAAGCCGCTCTCCGGAGCTGATCCGGCGCGAGGTGCTGAAGGGCGTTGCGGAAGGGAGAAAGATCGGCCTGGTTGCCGCGGCCGTTTCCGACTACGCGGGAATCGGCGAGCTGTGCCAGGACATCCTTGCTGCCGGGGGTAAATTCTCGGTCTCCTCGTTTCGCATCGATCATCTGGATGCGGCGATGATCGAGGCGCTCAAGGCGAGCGGCCAGAAGACGGTCTCGCTGGCGCCGGAAGGGGGCTCCCAGAGGCTGCGCGACTTGATCAGGAAGGGGATCGACGAGGAGCAGATCCTCGCGGCGTGCGACATGCTGATCGGCCACGACATATTGAACCTGAAGCTCTACTTCATCATAGGTCTTCCCACCGAGACCATGGCTGATCTCGATGAACTCATTGGGCTCGTTACCAGGATCAGGGAGAGGGTGTTGGCCGCCGCGCGAGCCAACAAGCGGCTGGGCGAGATCCAGCTGTCGGTGAACCCGTTCATTCCCAAGCCGTTCACGCCGTTTCAGTGGTGCGGCATGGAGGATATCAAGTCGCTTGAGAAAAAGTGGAAGTTCCTGCAGAAGGCATTGGGGAGGCTTTCCAACGTGAAGCTGCAGATGGAGAGTCCGCGCGAGGCGTACCAGCAGGCGCTTTTCTCGCGGGGAGACCGCAGGCTTGCGCCGCTGCTGATCGCGGCAGACCGGGACGGGAGCTGGAAGGGGGCGGTCCGGGAGCAGCGATTCGACAGCGACAGTTTCGTCTACCGTGATATTCCGCTCGATGAGTTGCTGCCTTGGGGATTCATTGAAGGTGGCGACACCGACCGCCTGGCGCGGGAGTATCGCAGGGCATTCGAGGGGTTGTCCCCCTCTCCCTAAACCCTCTCCCACTGGGGGAGGGGGGATTTTGGTCACTTCCGCTGAATAAACTCCCTCCCCTTCAAGGGGAGGGTTGGGGTGGGGATGGGGTAGCTCCGGTGCCAAAAACAGCCCCCTCCCCCTCCTGACCTCCCCCTAGGGGGAGGTCAGGAGGGCACTGCCATTAAGTTAAGCGGTGATTCCGTGAATCATGTAGGGTGGGCCGTGCCCACCATCAGGATGCGGTTGTGGTGGGCACGGCCCACCCTACCTCTCATTCCCTTAACTTAATGGCAGTTCGGGCTGGGGGAGAGCTCGTAATCAAATCAGTTGAAGAAGAGCCTTGCTCCGACCAGGAGCGAGAGGCTGGATGGATCGAATTCTCCCACTTTGCCCCCGTTGTTGAATTCCCTGACGTCGGAGGAAAAAGCCTTCACCCCTTTGAGTTCCGCGGTCAGCGCGACCTGCCGCATCGCCATATAATCCACGCCGGCGCTAAGGTGCATGCCGAGCACCGTCTTGACGTATCTGTTGCCGCTCAGGTCATTGATCAGCACGTCGAGCCCTGCAGCTCCGTAAGGGATGAAACGCTGCCGCTCCGGAAACCGGTACTGCACTCCGACGGAAAGGTCGGTCACACCCGCCGTTCCGAAGCCCGAGGTGTGGTAGGACGACCGTGTCACGTCTATCTCCATGGCGACGTTGTCATCCATTCCGTAGAGAAATCCTCCCCCTCCGATGAAACCCGCATCCGACGAAACGATCAGTTTTCCCTCGGGAATGTTTCTCTCGTTGTCAGCCGGGTTGGTCACCCCGAGCTTGCCGGTAACTGCCAACCGGCCCCGAAGTTGTTCGGCTGCCGCGTTTCCCGCCAGAAAAGCCGTTAGCACAGCGCACGCGGTGAGCATAAGTAACTTTCGCATATGTTCCATCCCTCCAATGTAGTCATTAAAATAGCGCATCTTAAGATAAAAGAGCGCCAGGTTCAAGCTTAAACTGGATTAAAGTCCGAAAGTCAAAAGCGCAACACAGAGGACGCAGAGAAATTACGGAGGCGTACAGATGAAAGTAGTCAGAGAATCAGAAATTCTTGATTTACATTCAGCCGCTGTATCGGCTCACAGCTTCAACCCTGAAGGCTATGACTTTTTGCTTTTCCTCTGCGCCCTCTGTGGATGCTTTTTTTATTACTTGATTAGTTCCAGCGTCGCCTTGATCGCCTTCTCGATGCCTTCGGCCGCCTCTGAGATGCGTCCTGCCAGCATGTAGGCCGGCGTTGAGACGATGAGGTGCTCACTGTCGATGACGCAGTCGTTCACCGCGCAGTCGACGTGTCTGCTCCCGGTTGCGGCAATCGCCTGCGCGGTCCCCGGGTCTGTGCCGATGGTGAGTTGCGGCGAGAGATCCTTGCCCAGTGCCAGTGCGATCACTGACGGCGCTATGCAGATGGCGCAGATCGGCTTCTTGGCCTTCGCCATCTCCCTGACCAGGCGGAGCACGTCCGGCTGCACGCTCCCCTTATCCCCTTCAGCGGCGAAGCTGCAGAGGTTCTTTGCGGCACCGAAGCCGCCGGGAAATACGATGGCATCGAGATCGGAGACGCTTACCGTCTTGATGTCGCTGATCTCTCCTCGTGCGATGCGTGCGGACTCCACCAGGACATTTCTGGTGGCGCCGGTTTCATTCATATTAAGGTGGTTTACCACGTTCAGTTCCATGTCTGGCGCCAGGCATACGGCCTTGGCGCCGTTTCTGTCAATGGCCAATAAGGTCAACACCGCCTCGTGTATTTCACTTCCATCGCGAACTCCGCAGCCCGAGAGTACTACGCCGATCTTTTTCATGTAAGCCGCCTCCGGTCTCATTGATGTCCCGTATACGGGATGCTATATTCTAAGCGGGATGCGTTCCCCGTGCAAGGGCTTTAACGTGGAGGGGTGCCAATCGTCTTGTCTTTGCCATGAATCAGCAGATAACGGTCTATCTCGTCTCTGCCGTAAAAGTGCAGCCGAGGCAGAAGCAGGTTTCTCTTTTAAAGGTATGACTGTAGGAGCCACGCAAAGAATAAGAGCTATGACTGTGCTAGGGAGACAGAGGATGTCCAATATAGATGGCAACTCAGGTCGTCAACCGGAAGTCGAAATAGCCCGCTGCACCGGTTGTGGCCGCTGCGTGTCGGCTTGTCCCGAGCGGCTCTTGACGCTGGAGGTGTCGGGGTATCGCAAGCATGCCGTGCTTCAGGCTCCGGCGCGCTGCACGCGCTGCCTCGACTGTCTGCCTGCTTGTCCGGTCGGAGCGCTGGGCTGTGCCAGCGCCAGATGAATACATCTGCAATGCACCCTCCCCCAGCCCCCACTGCCATTAAGTTAAGCGGTGATTCCGTGGTACTAATCCGGTGTCTCATCGGGAGAGGGGGTGTTTGAGCTGGTTGCGGATGATTGTTGCTAATCAGGATGACTTTTGTGCATTATTGACTTCACTGCGCTTTACTCCATACTGTTGGATGCGGGATACGTCTCAAGCGGCATGGTTCCCAGCAAAGGAGGAAGATGATGCTCTATTTCGTCAAGCAGAGAACCGTCCATCAGTATCCGGTCGCCACGCGCTGCACTGCCGCATATGAGCAGGAGCAGCTGCGCGATACCATTCCCCACGGTGTGACGGAGTGCCCTTACTGCATGAGGGAGTGGCCGGATAAGCAGGATTGACGACACGGCCTGGTTCTGGCGAGAAGCTTCGGGCACGAAACAGAGAAAGGCCGCTTTCCCGAGGAGAGCGGCCCTTCTTTGCTTGAAATGGTGATCCCAAGGGGACTTGAACCCCTGTTACCGACGTGAAAGGCCGGTGTCCTAACCACTAGACGATGGGACCGAATCTGAATCCCGCGCTCCGTCAGGGGCAGGGGGGTCTGTCGCTTGGCCCAGGCAGCGACAGGGTGAAAATGGTGAGCCGCGTTGGGATCGAACCAACGACCACCTGATTAAAAGTCAGGTGCTCTACCAACTGAGCTAGCGGCTCGTGAAACGGTTGTGAAGCATTTGCAGCAAAAAGCCCTGAAGCAGCCTCCAGGGCATTTTTTTTGTGGCGTCCCCAGCCGGATTTGAACCGGCGTCGCTGCCGTGAAAGGGCAGTGTCCTGGGCCGGGCTAGACGATGGGGACATGGTGAGCCGCGTTGGGATCGAACCAACGACCACCTGATTAAAAGTCAGGTGCTCTACCAACTGAGCTAGCGGCTCAAACAGCTAAGCAAGAAGAACCTTATAGCAAATTAGAAACGGAGCGTCAACAGATTTCTTCAGAAAATTACTCCCGCTCGAACGGATTGCGCAGCACGATGGTCTCGTCCCTGCGCGGCCCCACCGAGACCAGCACCACCGGCGCGCCGGAGAGTTCCTCAATGCGCGCCACGTAAGCGCGCGCCGTGTCAGGGAGATCGGCCATGCTCTTCACGCAGGTGATGTCCTCGCTCCAGCCGGGAAGCTCCTCGTAGATCGGGCTGCACTGCTCCATGGTCTCAAGGCTTGCCGGGATCTCGTCGAGCACGGTCCCCTGGTAGGTGTAGCCGGTGCAGACCTTGACCGTCTCCAGGCCGGAGAGCACGTCGAGCTTGGTGATGGCGATGCCGGAGAGCCCGTTCACCCTGACCGCGTAACGGGCCACCAGCGCGTCGAACCAGCCGCAGCGGCGCGGACGCCCTGTGGTGGAGCCGAACTCGCGTCCTGCCTGGCGCAGCATCTCGCCGGTCTCGTCCTCGAGCTCGGTCGGGAAGGGGCCGCTGCCGACCCTGGTCGCGTACGCCTTGGAGATGCCGATCACCTCGTGGATCTCCCTGGGGCTCACGCCGCTTCCGGTGCAGGCTCCGCCGGAGCAGGTGGACGAGGAGGTCACGTAGGGATAGGTGCCGTGGTCGACGTCGAGGAGGGTCCCCTGCGCCCCCTCGAAGAGGATGCTCTTGCCGGCCTTGATGTCCCGATGCAGCAGCAGCGAGGTGTCGGCCGCGTACTTCCTCAGCGTCTCGGCATAACCCATGTACTCGTTGTAGATCTCGTCGAAGGTGAAAGGCTTGTCCCCCAAAAGCTGGGTGAGGATCAGGTTCTTCTCTTCGAGCACCTCCTTCACCTTGCGGGTGAAGGCGTTCTCGTTCAGGAGGTCCATGAGGCGGATGCCGCGGCGCCCGATCTTGTCCTCGTAGGCGGGGCCGATGCCGCGGCCGGTGGTACCGATCTTCTTGGCGCCGCTTTTCGCCTCGCGCGCGATGTCAATCCTCTTGTGGTACGGCATGATGATGTGCAGCGCCTCGGAGAGGAGCAGCGACTTGTCATCCTTGAGGTAGCCCCCTGCCTTGAGCTTGGTGATCTCCATGATGAAGACCTCCGGATCCAGCACCACGCCGTTTCCGATCACGCATCTCTTGCCGGCATGGAGTATGCCGGACGGGATCAGGTGCAGGATCACCTTCTCGTCCCCGACCACCAGCGTGTGGCCGGCGTTGTTGCCCCCCTGGTAGCGCACCACGGCGTCCGCGAACTCCGTGTAGATGTCGACTACCTTTCCCTTACCTTCATCACCCCACTGGGCACCTATTACGACGACGTTAGCCATTATTCTCCCCCTGCAGATCGAATTTCAAATCCAGACCCTTATTGAACAATTCATCCCTGCCTACGGTGATGCCGCGCCTGTCCGCCACCCGTACGATATAGACCTCGTCCTCGGCGCAGTTCTCGGCGCCGATCACAAGCAGCATCCGGATGTCCATCTTTTTCGCGTAGCTAAGCGAGCTCTCGAAGTCGCGCTTTATGATGTCCCTGGCGCAGGAAAAGCCCAGGCCCCTGAGCTTCTGTGCCATCTCAAGCGCTTCGCGTCGCTCGTCCTTCTGGTTGAAGATGAGAAAGTCGCGGCTGCGGCTCGCCTCCACCTCGGGTCTTTTGGAAAGGGTGGCAAGAAGCGCCATGATGTTGAAGGCGAAGCCCGTTGCCGGAGCCGGATAGCCGTACTTGGCGGTCAGGTCGTCGTAGCGCCCGCCGCTGCAGACCGCCTCCCCCACCCCCGGCACGAATCCCTCGAAGGTGACCCCGGTGTGGTAGTCGAGCCCGCGTATCTCGCCGAGGTCGACGGTCAGGTGTTCGGAGACGCCGTAGATGTCGAGGATCTCGAGCACCTGGGCCAGGTTGTCCAGCGCCCTCTTGGAACGATCGTTGCCGGCGATGCGGCAGGCCTGGTCCAGCACCTCGCGCCCCCCGTAGAGCCTGGGCAGAAGCGAGATCTCCTCCTTCACCCGGTCCGGCACCTGCTCTGCCTCCAGGATGCTCCGTGCCGCGCCGACGTCCTTCTTGGCGATCGCCTCCTGAAGCAGCCGCTGCACCGGTAGTGAGAGCCCCGACGCAGCCATGATGCCGCGGTAAAAGGCGACCTGCCCCAGATCGATCTTGAAGCCGGCAAAGCCCAGGTCCTTGAGGACCTCGACCGCCATGGCGACCATCTCTGCGTCCGCCTCGGGAGCGTCGAGCCCGATCAGCTCCACTCCGGACTGGAAGATCTCGCGGCTTCTCCCCGACTGCATCTGCGCCTGGCGCAGCACCCGGCCGTTGTAATAGATGCGGTGGGGCAGGGGGAGCGCGTGCATCCTGGTCGCCACGATGCGCGCCACCTGCGGCGTGATGTCGGGCGGGATGGCGAGGAGCTTCCCGGTCTGCCTGTCGTCAAAGCGGAAGGTCTTGCCGCGCAACTCCTCCCCCATGCCGAGTGCCAGCACCTCCTCGAACTCGAGAAGCGGCGTGATGACGCGTCTGAACCCCCACAGCTCGAAAACGCGGTGGATGCGGGCCGCAATGAAGTTGATCTTGTCGGCGGTTTCCGGGAGAAAGTCGCTTACCCCTTTGGGGAGCGGTGCTTCGATGCATGAAGGGTTGGTCACGGTTGGTCCTGAAAGAGGTCTGTGCAGAAGCACGGTTGCCCGGGCAAAAAAGGAAAAATCTTAACAATATAGCCTGGGGAAGTCAACGATTAAATCCCCCCGCGGGGGGCTACTCCGCCCGTATCACCCTGATGGCACTGCCACCCCTGTTGAAGATGCCCCCTCTCTGGACCACCTCCAGCAATACGAGCTCTTTCGAGGCCGGCTGGTAGAAATAGTCTGCCAGATAATTCTGGCTCTGTTTCGTTCTCCAGCGCTCTTCCAGCGAGGAGCCGTTCCAGGCCAGGGAGACGACGGAGTAGTTTGAATAGCTGCGTGAATTGCCGAGCACGAAGAAGCCGCCGTTCTGGGGGACCAGTATCTCGCCGCTGTCGGTGACGGTTATGCGCTGGTCGATGAAACGGGTCCGGAACGGGGTGCCGGTGATCCTTTCGTTGTCGCGGTCACTGCGCTGGAAATAGGTCTCGGAGCCTCCGAACTTATCGCTGGTCCTCCAGATCTCCTCTCCCTTGTCCGTGTAAATGACGAGGTAGCCGCTGTCGCTGAAAGCAGTTATGAAGGAGTTGCCGGATTGGTCGCGGAAGGTGTTGAAGTTGAAGATGTTGGCGAAGCGCGGCATCTTGATCGGGTTCTTCAACTGCAATTTCCCATCGAGATAGGACGCCTCGTAGACGTCGCCGTAAAAGTCGTCGCCGGTACCCATCTGCTGTGCGAAGAGCCGCTTCGGGCCTCCGGCCAGCGCTATGCCACGAAACAGGTAGGGGAGGTTCTCCTGCAGCAGCTTCAACTGATCGTTCTCTAAGACATAGATCCTTGAAGCGGGGGTCTCGCCGTCAATTATGCTGGCGAAGGCCAGAGCCCTGCCACCCGGCTCTGTGGTGAGGGTGTCGACACCGAGTATCTTCTGCCGCGGCGGCAGCTTTGTCTCGGCAAGGAGTGCCGGGGTCGCCCCCTGACGGTACAGGTGGAGGATTCTTCCTTCGCCCATCACGAACCGGTCCTGGCCGGCGGGCGCCAGGGAACTGTAGGCGCCGGCGATGCGCTGGCTGGTCTTGCCGGGTGTCTTTTCCTGACGCACGATCTCGGATGAGGAGGCTTTTTCTGCAGCAAGGGGAGCCGGGAGCGTAACCGGAGCGGGAGCGGGGGCAACTGCAGGAGCGGGAGCCGGTGCCGCTGCGGGAGCGGGGGGCGTGACCGTCCTTTGCGGCTGTTCGAGCGCCGGGTACCGTTTCACTATCTCGCCTCTCAGCTTCGCCGAGAGCGTTCCGACTGCGGGTATCAGGCCGTCCGGGCTGTCGCCCTGCTCAAACGCCGAACTGATCTGCCTTCCTGTCGCCGTCTTGGCAACCGCATCCAGGCTGAAGACCTTGCCCAGTTGGGTGTAGCTTCCCGAGACGATGACGTCCGCCTCGGAGGCGGCGTCGACCGTGCTGATGCCGTCACCGGCAAGGCGCGAGGCAAGGAGCCTCCTCAGCGCGGTCCTGAGCTCTCCGGATTCGGGAGACGAGACGCTGAAGTCTGTCACGAAGGCACGGATTTCAGAGGCTGAAGCGGTTAGTGGGAGTAACAGTGAGCCAAGGAGAATCAGGGTGGCGACAACGGGTCTTTTCATCTTTGCTCCACTATCTTTGGGGGGGGAGGAGTTGCCGGATTATCGCAGAGGGGAGTGCTTTAGTCAAAGGGTTTAATCGTGGAAAGGGAGAGCTGTCCGGGACGATCTTGCCAGGATAAACTTCCTCCTCTTCCTGGCAGGCGCCCCCTCCCTTGACGGGAGGGGGCAGGGGGGTGGGTGAAGTTGCCGAGTGACGAAAATGTGGCACCTACCCCCACCCCCCACTGCCATTAAGTTAAGGGAATGAGAGGTAGGGTGGGCCGTGCCCACCACAACCGCATCCCGATGGTGGGCACGGCCCACCCTACATGATTCACGGAATCACCGCTTAACTTAATGGCAGTGCCTCCTAACCCCCTCCCGCGAGGGGAGGGGGGACTGCCTGTGCAGGGTTGACCCAGCCCAGTGGATGGTGGAGGAACCTGGACGGATCAAAAAAAGGCGACCCGCGGGTCGCCTTTTTTTAAGAGAACGTCATTGTTCGTGAAGATTCGTGACCCTGCTTTTTCAGAGAGTTGAGCAGTTCCCGGGGTTCGGCGCGTCTGGCTTCAAGCCGTTTCAGCTCCTCGGGAATGTTTACCTTACGCTTTCATTGCATTCTCCCTGGCAGTTGAGAGGTCTAGTTGCCGCCCTGCTCGATCGTCCTCAACATATCGCTGGTTTCTTTCAGCTTGTCCTGCAGTTTTTTCAGTTCTTCAGGAGTGTAAACCTTGGTTCCCTTTTTGATCTCCTTGTCAAGCTTGTGCATCCGCTTGTAGATGTCGTCCACCTGGCTGATGCAATTCTTCGATGCGAGGAGGCATTCATCCTTTTCCGCTTTCGTCATCTGCGCGAACCCGGGGACCGATGACAACATAAAAACCGCTGCAGTTAACATAAGTGCTAATTTTTTCATGGTACGCTCCTTTTGTGGTTTAAGTTAAAACTCTGGCTAAGGGAATTAAACCACGTAACTTTTGTTTGTCAACAGGCTGCCGGAAATATGTTAAGAGCCCATCCGTTGACTCTATTATACGACAAAAGAGCACACCGGTGTGGTACATAAAACTATTGCGGGGAAGCAGGTACTTGTGAGTTGGTGTGGGTACTTGTGGGGTAGTGATTGCTGCGGAGACTGTGAGCGATTGTGTAAGTGGTTTTGCTGCTTGTTAAAGGCAAGATTGGCGCTGTCTATTGCAGGGCCGGAGCCACAAATAGGAAAAGGCAGGAGAGTCGCCTCTCCTGCCTTTTCGCGTCAATCTCAACAGCTGGTACTGTCGGGGACGTCGGGCAATGCCGCCGACCCCTGGCTCAGCTTAGAATACGTAGCTTACCTGCACGTTGACCAGGTAGGGGTCGTCGGCGTTAAGGCCGCCGGTGCGGATGGGGGCTCCGGTAGTCGCATTGGTGCCGATGATGGGCCTTTCAGCAGTGCTGCCGCTCAGCGCGTCGCCAAGGAACACATAGGCAGCAGCTGCACTCACACTCAGGTTGTCATACAGCTTGTAGCCGACCTGCGCGTTGATCTCGGTGCCGATTACGCTCTCTTCAGCAGCGGTGCGGTCTTCGGCGGTCCTCATGTAGCCGATGTTGGCGTTGTAGAAGACCTTGTCGATGCTCCCTTCATACCCGGCGAAGAGACCCATGGAACCACGACCTGCAACGGTCATGTCGTTACCAAGTACCGAGAAGGAGGAGTTGATGGCCTGGCCGCTACGAATAAGGAGCCACATGTTTGCAGGGTTGAAGTAGGTGGTGCCGGCGGACAAGGTTTTGAAGTCGTCGTTGTCGCCGGTGCCGTTGTCGTCGCCGGAGAGGTAGAAAGCAGAAGCGTTGACCGACCCCGGGCCGACCTTGACTTTTGCAACTGCCCCAAGCATATAGGCCGAGATGTCCTGAGCACCGTTCTGCTCGCCGAACTGGTATGCTGCAAAGGGCTTGACTGCTGCGGGTCCGAGGTTCAGGTCTGCATTGACCCCGACCATATGGAGCAGGTCGTACGACGGTATCCTGGTTGTTCCGGTCGTGTCGTTCAGCACGCCGTAGTAGGATGCCCCTAACCTGATGTCCTTGCTGAGAGCGAACTTGGCATCGGCAACGATCAAGTCTCCGGTAATCTCACGCGGGGAGCCGGAATTCCTGAGTGCCGTAGTGTTGGTGGTGTTGTCGTCGAAACGGAACCAGCCAAGCGAGGCGGTGAGCGGGTCGAATTTCTTGGTGGCGTAGACGCCGGACATGTCGGCCAGCAGGAAGAGGCTGCTGTAGGAATCGGCCCAGGGCTGGATGCCGACCTTGAAGTTGGTGCCGGTGACCGGGCAGTTGAAATCGAGGTAGACGTCCTTGGTTTCAAGGGTCACCTGGTCGGCGTCGAGGTTGCCGGAGTCGTTGCCTGCACCCTTGTAATCACCGGTGACGCCACCGAAGCGGCTGTCCAGCTCGAAGTGCGTCACGAGCTTCAGGTTGTCGTTGGCCTTGGCGGTGTACAGTATGCGGGAGCGCTGCTCTGCAAAGAAACCGGACCTTGCATCATCCTGCAGAATTGCGCCGGTTACCCCGGTGAAGACGTTGGACTGATAGCCCATGAACTTGAACATGCCGTGAAACTCATTCTCCAGCGCCATTGCCGGTACTGCTGTTGCTGCGGTCAGCGCGCTTACTGCTGCGACTGCCAGCATCGTCTTTTTAAAGCTCATTGTTTACCTCCTGGGTTTGTTGTTTCAGCGTGATTGAATAACAACTCTGAACCTGTCTATCCTTGGGTTACAGTACGGATAGTTTCCTCCGTGGCAAAAAAGGCTCTCGCACCTACCTCTGAAGTCAGCAGCGGCGGGATAAGAGAGCCTCGAACTCGGATCTTTGAAGCTGTGTTGGGTCAGTCATACCGGCTCCCCGTCATAGACGCGACGTTTCACACAAGTCAACCTGAACAGCTCTCTCCCAATAAGCAAACCGTGTTATATTAAACTGTCGCCACTATATAATTATCCAAACAAAAGTCAATAAAAAAATGGACTTCATCGAATCGTTGCGTTCTATGCAAGATTCTGTGACATCACTCAGGGCTCTCACAGAGTTCCGTGAGGACGCCGCCGCTGCTTTTCGGGTGGATAAAGGCGATTCGTGCGCCGTGGGCGCCTGAGCGGGGGACGGCATCGATCATCCTGGTGCCTGCGGCGGTCAGGCTGGCGATGGCCGCCTCGATGTCGGCGACACCGTAGGCTACGTGGTGCACGCCGGGGCCGCTCTTCTCCAGGAATTTCGCCACGGGGCTTTCCGGCGAGGTCGGCTCCAGAAGCTCGATCTTCGATTCCCCTATGGCAAGGAAGGCGACCTTCACCAGTTGGCTTGCGACCTCTTCGGTCCCGGAAAAGGTCATGCCGAGTGCGTCGCGGTAAAACGGCAGGGCCTCCTCGATGGAGGAGACGGCTACTCCGATATGGTTTATCTTGGTAAGCATTCAGAATCCTTTAACTGTTACCGGTACCAGAAGTAACGGTGGAAATGATAACTCATAAAGATCTATCTGCAAGCTATGAATGCTCTTTTTTTTACTTTTTGCACTTTACATACGGCATTAGATCCGCGTCCGGTGTCATATGCGGCCAGGCGGAGGCCTAGAAAGAGCTCTTAGTGTAATGGCCTGTAACCCAAAACTTTCTGGTGATTTGAGCTGTGACTCAGGCACTAAACCCAATGCCATGCCTGGGTGTATTCTGTACCAGTTGTCGGTATAGGGCAAGACGCTGTTGTTTATTTGGGCTCTGCCATTAAGTTAAGATCAGTGCTAATTTCCCGCACGCTGCACAAGCCCCCTCTCCCTTGATGGGAGAGGGCTGGGGAGAGGGTGAAAAAGCTCGCATAAGCCTCACCCTCCCCCCCACCCCCTCCCATCAAGGGAGGGGGAGCGAGCAGCAGGCAGGAGCTTAACTTAATGGCAGTACTCCCTCCGGGAGAGGGGATGAGATGGTGTTGACGGGGGAGGGGTCGGCTAAAGCACAACGGTCTCCCTGTGGATGCCGAAGACCCCTCTGAGGACGTTGGAGATCTCGCCGAGCGTGGCGTAGCTCTTCACCGCATCCAGGATGAAGGGCATCAGGTTGTCGGTTCCCCGGGCCGCCTGCTCCAGCGCCTTGAGGGTTGCCTCCACCCGGGCGCCGTCGCGCGCCTCCCTGACCTTTGCCAGCGCCTTCTTCTGGTTCACCTCGACCTCTTCCTTGACCCGCAGCAGACCCTGGGGCGCCCCCTCCTCGACGGTGAACTTGTTCACCCCGACGATGATCATCTCGTCCTTTTCGATGGCGCGCTGGTAGGCGTAGGCGGAATCCTGGATCTCCTTTTGCTGGAATCCCCTGGAGATCGCCTCCACCGCCCCGCCGAGGGCGTCTATGCGCTCGATGTAGGCCAGGGCCTGTGCCTCGATCTTGTCGGTGAGCGCCTCGACCAGGAAGGAGCCCGCCAGGGGATCGACCGAATCGGCGACGCCGGATTCATAGGCGATCACCTGCTGGGTGCGCAGCGCGATGCGCACCGACTCCTCGGTGGGAAGCGCCAGCGCCTCGTCCCGGGAGTTGGTGTGCAGCGACTGGGTCCCCCCCAGGACGGCGGCGAGCGCCTGCAGGGTCACCCGCATGATGTTGTTGTCCGGCTGCTGCGCGGTCAGGGTGCAGCCGGCGGTCTGGGTGTGGAAGCGGAGCATCTGGGAGCGCGGGTCCTTGGCCTGGAAGCGGTCGCGCATGATCCTGGCCCACATGCGGCGGGCGGCGCGGAATTTCGCCACCTCCTCGAGAAGGTCGTTGTGCGCGTTGAAGAAGAAGGCGAGGCGCGGGGCGAACTCGTCGACGTCGAGACCTGCCTTGACGGCGGCCTCCACGTAGGCGATCCCGTCGGCGAGCGTGAAGGCGACCTCCTGCACCGCGGAGGAGCCCGCCTCGCGGATGTGGTAGCCGGAGATGCTGATGGTGTTCCACTTGGGGACGCAGTCCTTGCAGTAGGCGAAGATGTCGGTGATGATGCGCATCGACTCCTTGGGGGGATAGATGTAGGTGCCGCGCGCCATGTACTCCTTCAGGATGTCGTTTTGGATGGTCCCGGAGATCTGGGCCGCCGATACCCCCTGCTTTTCCGCCACCGCGATGTACATGGCGAGCAGGATGGCCGCGGTCGAGTTGATGGTCATCGAGGTGGATACCTTGTCCAGCGGGATGCCGTCGAAGAGGGTCTCCATGTCGGCCAGCGAGTCGATGGCGACGCCGACCTTGCCCACTTCGCCGCGGCTCATGGAGGCGTCGGAGTCGTAACCCATCTGGGTGGGGAGGTCGAAGGCTATGGAGAGGCCGGTCTGTCCCGCGGAAAGGAGGTACTTGTAGCGCTCGTTGGACTCTGCCGCGTTGCCGAACCCCGCGTACTGGCGCATGGTCCAGAATCTTCCCCGGTACATGGTGGGCTGCACGCCCCGGGTGTAGGGGAACTGTCCCGGAAAGCCGAGCTCGTCAGCGTATCCCGGATACTCGAACTCGGGGGTATAGCAGCGCTCCAGCTCGTTGTCGGAGCTGTTGCGAAAAGAGCTCCTGCGCTCCGGCGACTTGGCGATGCCTTTCTCTGCGGATTTCTGCCATGCCTGTTTCTTTTCGGAAATGCTCATGATGCTCTCCTTAATCTTGACCTGTCTAAAAAGACTGACCCCAGCTTTGCAGTGGGGTCGTCGGTGAGGCGAGGGCTCCGGATCTGTCATCCGGAGCCCTGTTTCTGTCGTCAGATCCCCTGATGCCGTAGGACTAGAGCACCGCCTTCAGGTACTCCGAGGTGATGGACCGTTTTTCCTTCTCAATGGCGTTCACGTCGACCTCGACGAAGATCTCGTCCGGGGTGACCTTGAAGAGCGGCTGCCCCTTCGAGACGATGGTGCCGTCGGCGGAGGTCATCAGTATCCGGTCGATGGTGCCGGAGAAGGGGGCGTACACCTTGTTGAACATCTTCATGACTTCGATGATGTAGAGCGGCTGCCCCTTCTCGAAGTGCATCCCCTCGGTGATGAAGGGGGGCATCCCCGGCGCCTCCTGGCCGTAGTACATGCCGCCGCAGACGGAGACGATCTCGTCGGCCTTGGTGGCCGGCGGCGGAACCAGGAGCTTTTTCATGCGCGCCTGCAGCTCCGGATCGGTCAGGTAGTCGGGGATGGTGATCTCCAGGTCCTCCTCGACGCGCAGGTCCCAGAACCTGGTGTTCTGCCCGATCAGGAACAGGATCCCCAGCAGTTCCAGCCCCGCCTCGTAGCCGAAATGGGCGGAGCGGATCTGCTCCCAGGTCGCGGCGTCGAAGCCACCCTGCGGCTCGTCGTTTTTCAGGATCTCGGTGAGGGTGAAGTACTCGTCGCGGGCCAGGCCGAACTTCTCGCGCAGGGTCTTCGAGAAGCGCAGCGCCTGCTGCAGCAGCTCGTTGTCGTGGCCCCAGATGATCTCGGCTGCCGGCTTGTGCGGCCGGTGGTTCATGTGCAGGTACTCGTAGGTCTCGTTCAGTACCCCTACCGGGTTCCTGAGCCAGACCACCTTGCCGCCGTCGATCCGGAAGTTCTTGGTGTTGATGCTGAGCCACCCCGACAACAGGTGCGGATCGCCCAGAAGCCGCTCGATGGGACGGTGGATCAGGGTCCCCTTGCGGTCCAGCAGCGTCGACATGTTCTTCATTTCCTTGGCCTGCAGCTCCGGCTGGTCCGCGAACATGTCGGCTATCAGCTTGGCGTAGTGCTTCTTCATCTGCAGGAAGGCGTACACGGGGTCGAGCTTGTTGGCGACCTCCTTCAGGGTCCCAACCAGGGTGAGGTAGGGGACCACGAAGCGGGTGGTCGGCTTGGCCATGACGTTTCTGCCCAGGAACCAGTTGACCAGGCCGTAGTGGAACTCCAGGTTGGTGGCGAGGTCGGAGCCGCGCAGCGTGGTGGCGCAGAGGACGTCGGACATCCGCTCGTAGCTGTCCAGCCGGTCGTCACCCTTGGTGAGCAGCAGGGCGATGTTGGAGTCGTAGGCGCCCGCCACCTTGTACTTGATGAAGAGGTTGGTGTCCGGGTTCACCATGCTGATCCCCTGGTCGTCGCGGATCTCGCCGTCGATCGGCTTGGACCAGTAACGGATCATCCCCCCGGCGTGCGGGGAGAGGGAGGCGTCGGTCGCGTTCAGGCGCGCCTCGACGGAGGCGTTGTAGCGCACCACGCGCTCGGGCTTGGGGAGCCGCTTCTTGTGGCGGGCCAGCAGCGCCATCGCCTCGACCAGGCTCTCCACCATGAAGAAGTCGCTCGAATCGTCGGGATTGACGAATTTGAGCGAGTAGCAGAGCTCGGTGACCCGGTGCTCCACCTGGATCCTGGTGTTCACCTCCATGAAGTAGTGGCGGTCCCGGTCCACGATGCACTCGAAGGTGGAGGCGGAGTCGAGTCCCACCGCTTTTCCGAAGCGCTCCGATTCCTCCTCCATCCTTTTCAGCACCATGAGATCGCTCTCAAGGGCCTTCACCTCGGCGGGCTTTCCGGCCGCCTCGGCGCGCTTGATGGCCGCCAGCAGTCCCTCCTGGGTGACCGATACCTCCAGAAGCTTCTGCTCGTGCATCTGCAGCGAGCAGTCGCGCCCGCCCAGCGCCAGGCACCATTCGCCGTTTCCGATCAGCTGGATCTCGTTGTGCCGGGTCTGCTCGATGTTCAGCTCCACCAGGACGTTCTTGTTGTCGCCGATGCCGTTCGCCTTCACCTCGTTCAGGATCTCGCGCACCAGGGTCGGCGCCTCGGCGGCCTCCCTGGCGATCATGGCGTCGTCGGCGTTCTTCTCGGTCAAAAGCGAGGCGCCCAGCAGGCGCTGCCCCTTGCCGCCGCCGCCGCCGATCGCCTTCAGGCGGACCCGGCTCTGCGGGTACTTTTTCAGCATGGCGGCCACTTCCACCTGGACCTGCGCGCAGAGCTCCTCGATGGAGAAGAGGTCGATCCCCTTGTTGTAGGAGGCGTACAGGATGTGATCGGCCAGGTCCACCAGGGAGAGCTCGGCTTTGCCCAGCAGCTGCGGGTCGCACTCCAGGCCGTCCGAGAGCACCAGCGCCAGGAGCTTTTCCCGGCTCGGATGCTTGCTGACCAGGGTGCGCGCCGTGACGTTGTCGATGCCGGGGGTGACGCTCACGTTCACCGAGAGCGCGGTCCGCTTCGCCTCGTCCTTCTTGCCGGCGCCGGACTGGGTGGCGGCGCAGGGGCCGATGAACTTGAGCCCCGCCTTCTCGATGGCCGCCACGAACTCGTCGTCCTCGGCCATGAAGCCGTACCCTGCGAAGATGGAGTCGTAGCCGTTTTCCACGGCGATCCGGATGATCTGGTGGATGCGCTCGACGCGCTCCTCCTTGCTCGCGCCGGTGTAGTCGGGCACCCGGTGCACGCGCCTTGAGTCGGTGAGCGTGCGCAGTTCCGGGGCGAGGGCGTTCGGGTAGACGATGGAGTCCTTCTCCGAGAGGAGGATGCCGTAGTGGCTGATCCCCATCTCCTGGTAGACGTCCATCGCCTCCTTGCGGATCGGCCCGCGGCAGACGATGAGCGGCTTGAGATCCTCGCAGGCGAAGGAGCTCACCCATGCCGAGCGGGACTTGCCCAGGCGGCGATCCCGGTGGATCAGCGGGTTGTGTGCGTAGTTGTCGGTCGTATGTGCCATCGGTTTAATCTCCGTTACATTAGATAGTACCAGCGAGGGGCGGCCGCTTTGGCCGGGGTGAAACCCGGCGCCGGTCTGCCGGTCCGCTTTGCGATCCCCCATTGCTGCAGGGAGATCGGAAGTAAAGCCGGCGCCCTCTGCAGTCCCCAGTCCCAAATCCGTAGTCGCCATTAGTGGAACTCCCTTTGCACGGCCTGCATCGGACCGGCTTTGTAGTGGCGCAGGAAGAAGTTCAGGTTCTCGCCCAGCACCTTTCTGAGGTCGGTCGGCATCACCAGCGAGGAGATGGAGCCGAGGCTCAGCGCCTCTTTCGGGTTCATCAGCTCCTTCTCGTAGCGCGTGTTGAGCAGCGCCTCCTCCGCCTTGAGCCAGTCGGCGCCCTCCCTCTCGGCGTCGAGCTTGGCCGCCTCCGGCTTCACCCCGGCGTCGATGCGCTCCTGGGTGCCGCGCTTCACCCTCTCGATCACGGAAGTGCGGAGCTTTCTCAGCTCGTCCTTGTAGACGAATTCCTTACCCGCAGGTCCCATGACGGCGAGACGGGTGGTGGGGAGCGCCAGCACCAGGTCGGCGCCGGTCGGGTAGTTGTTGTAGGAGGCGTAGGCGCCGCCGTAGGCGTTCCTGAGGATCAGCAGGATGCGCGGCGTCCTGATGTCGACGATGGAGTCGAGCATGGCGCGCCCTGCCTGGACGATGCCGCGCGCCTCCTGCTCGCGACCCGGGAGGAAACCGGTGGTGTCCTCCATGAAGATCATCGGGATGTTGTAGATGTTGCAGAAACGGTTGAAGCGGGCGATCTTGTAGGCGGCGTCGCAGTCGATCTGGCCGGAGTCGACCGCCGAGTTGTTGGCGACGAAGCCGACCACGTTCCCCCCGAGCCGACCGAAGGCGGTGACCACGTTGCGGGCGCGGTCGCGCTGCATCTCGAAGTAATCGCCGTGGTCGCAGATCTGCTGGATGATGATCGAGACGTCGAACGGCGTGTTGAAGCCGGTCGGCGAGTTGAAGGCCTTCTTGAGCAGCGTGTTGATCTCCCAGGTCTTGCGGTCCAGGGGATCGCTGGTCTTCTGGTAGTGCGCCATCACCGAGTTGTTGTCCGGCAGGTAGTTCAGGAGCTGGATCGCCGTCCTGAGCGCCCCCACCTCGTCCTCGACGGTCAGGTCGGCAACGCCCGACTGGCCGTGCACGTTGGGTCCCCCCAGTTCCTCGGGGGTTACGTCCTCGCCGAGCACGCTCTTCACGACCCCCGGGCCGGTCAGGCCGAAGAAGGTGTCCTTGGGCTGGATCACGAAGCTCCCCTGGCGCGGCAGGTAGGAGCCGCCGCCGGCGTTGAAGCCGAACATGCACATGATGCTCGGGACCACGCCGCTGATCTTTCTCAGCGCGGTGAACGCCTCGGCGTAGCCGTCCAGACCACCGACCCCGGCGGGGACGAAGGCGCCGGCGGAGTCGTTCATGCCGATGACCGGGATCCCCTTCTCGCCCGCCATGTAGAAGAGGCGGGCCAGTTTGATGCCGTTGGTGGCGTCCACGGAGCCCGCGCGCACGGTGAAGTCGTGCCCGTAGATGGCGACGTCGCGGCCGTGGATGTTCAGGATGCCGGTCACCAGCGAAGCGCCGTCCAGGTTCTTGCCCCAGTTCTGGAACAGGATGTTGGGCTCCTCCTCGGTGAGCACGCGGATCCTCTCCCAGACCGTCATGCGCTTTTTGAAGTGCTGCTTCTCGATCTGGTCGATGCTGACCGACTTGATGGGGCGCTGGATCAGGTCGTGGCCCGCCTGCATCGCCTCCTCGTAGCCGCCTGTGGCGCGGGAGATCTCGCCGGGAATGTTGAATTCGACCTTCTCTGCCGCGTCGAAGGGGTTTTTCAGTGAGGGCTTGATTGCTTTATTTGACATTGAGGCCATCCTTCCGGTAGCTGGGATTTTTCATCTGAGACTTTTTTGCCGCGTAACTCATTGCCATCCTCCCGTTTGTGATATTGAACAAAGTTGTTGCACTTCGAGTGTCCCATGCAGTTATCGAAAACGTAAACTCGTGACCGCTGTTTGAGGAGGTCTTCCCGGCCCTGCTGCGGGAGACAAATATTTGTAGATGCTGCACGAAACGAGAAGGGGCACTTGGGCGGAAGAGGCGTTCTGCACTAGGGCTGGGACCTGAGGCCGCAAACCCCGTTTTTTCGATACGCAGTTCTGACAGGCCGAGCGGCTTGAAGGCAGTTTCAGGCGCGGAGCAGGCCGGGCCCGCGGCTAACCGTGCACAAGCTGTCAAACGGGGAAATAGAACTGATGTTTTATTGCAAAGTGTACGTAGTGTAAATAAAGATTTGCTTGGCAAATGTCAATAAGAAAAACTGCGTATACGCGGAAAATTGCGGATGAACAGCTAGTTGCGCGGGAAGGGAGGGTCTGCTGGGGAATTGCGCCGACAGGGAGCTCCCTGTCAGCGCCTGATTTTGCGTGCCAGAAGCTCTACGGTGTGCGATACCCTCGTTTTATCGCCGGCCTGTTTCAGCCCGTCGGAGAGCTGCATGATGCAGCCGGGGCATCCGGTGACCACGGCGTCCGCACCGGTTGCCCGGATGGCGGCGCTCTTGCCGGCGTTGATCTTGAGCGAGCTTTCGTAGTGGTAGACGTTGAAGGTCCCGCCCAGGCCGCAGCAGCGGTCCGCCCCTTCCATCTCCACCAGATCGATCCCCGGCGTCCCCTTGAGCAGGGCGCGCGGCTCCTTGGCGATCCCGGCGGTCCTGTGGTGGCACGGGTCGTGGTAGGTGACGCGCAGCGCCTCCCCCGCGCCGGTCTGCTCCGGGTCGAGCCCGAGCTTCTGCAAGAGGACCGCGGCGTCCACCGTCTTGTCCGCCAGGGCCTGGAGCCGCTGTTTCAGCTCGGGGTTTCTCTTGCCTATCACCAGCGGGTAGAGCTTGTGCAGGGCACCCCCGCAGGTGGCGCAGGCGGTCATCACGTAGTCGGCCCGGTGTCCCTCCAGGGCCTCCAGGTTCCTTTCCGCCAGTTCGCGCACCGTATCGAGGTCCCCCCCCGACATGCCGGGAAGGCCGCAGCACTGCTGCTCCCCGGGGATGATCACGGTGCAGCCAAGCTCCTTGAAGAGCGCCAGGGTCGCCTCGCCGATCTCCGTGTAGACGAAGTTGGTCATGCACCCCACGAAGAAGACGATGCGCGGCTTCCCCGGCTCCCCCTCGATCACCTCGGGGTGGCGCGCCATGAACGGTTTCTTGGCGATCTGCGGGATGTGGCGGCTCCCCCCCAGGAAAGGCATCGGGAAGCGGAGCCTGAGTCCGGAGGTGGCGGGGACCTTCCTGAAGAAGAGCGGGCCGAGCACCGAGGCGGCGAGCGCCCCCAGGTTCATGAGTTTGCGGGTCTTGATGACCTGACCCACCGCCTTGTGGAAGGTGGTGAGCCCGCGCCTTTGCGCCAGCGCCTCGCGGGTCGCGATCACGATCTCGTCCGTGGGGACCTGGTTCGGGCACTTGTCGACGCAGCTGCCGCAGAGGAGGCACTTGGACATGGCGCTGTAGGTGCCGTCGTCCAGCGTGATGTCCCCCTTCATGACGTGCTGGGCCAGGGCGACCTTGCCGCGGGCCGTTGCCGGCTCCCTCTCGAACGCGCTGAAGGCGGGGCAGTTGGCGCGGCAGGCGCCGCATTTCACGCACTTCTTCATCTCTGCTTCCACCCGCTTGAGCGGGTCGATCTTCGTCTTGGTCATCGGTCTCACTTCAATGGACGATTGACGTTGTCAATTGTCCATTATCCATTGTCCATTGCCTTTAAAACATCTTCCCGGGGTTCAGTATGTTCTTGGGGTCCAGGGCGTGCTTGATGGCGCGCATCGCCGCAACCTGGTCCGCGGAGAGCTCCATCGGTATGAAGGGCTGCTTGGAGAGGCCGACACCGTGTTCGCCGGACATGGTCCCCCCCAGGTCGAGCGCCGCCTGGAACACCTCCTTGATCGCCTCGTGCGCCTTCTCTTCCTGGCCGGCCACCGACTTGTCGATCATGATGTTCACGTGGATGTTGCCGTCCCCCGCGTGGCCGAAGTTGACGATCGGGATGTCGTAGCGGTTCTGGATCTGCTCTATGCGCCGGATCACGTCGGGGACCTTGCTTCTGGGCACCACGATGTCCTCGTTGAACTTGTCCGGGTTCACGTCGCGAAGCGACGGCGAGACCAGGCGGCGCACCCGCCAGAGCTCCTCGCTTTCCGCCGCGTCCTTGGCGACCCGGAACTGGACCACCCCGAGCGGCTCGATCAGGGTGTGGATCCGGCCGGCCTGTTTCTCGATCAGGTCCCGGTCGCCGTCCACCTCGATCAGCAGCACGGCCCGTCCCGTCGCGGGAATGCCGAGGTTGAAGCGGCGTTCCACGCAGGTGAGCGTCGCGTGGTCGAGGAACTCCAGCGTGGTCGGGATGATCTTCCCCTTGATGATGGTGGATACGGCACGCGCTGCGCCGTCGATGGAGTCGAACACGGCGAGCATGGTCTTTTTCGCCTCGGGGTAGGGGAGGAGCTTGAAGATGATCTTGGTGACCACACCGAGCGTCCCTTCCGAGCCGCAGATCAGCTTGGTGAGGTCGTAGCCGACCACACCCTTCACCGTCTCGCCGCCGGTCCGGATCACCTGGCCGGTGGGGAGCACCACTTCGAGCCCCATGACGAAGTCCTTGGTGACCCCGTACTTGACCGCGCGCGGGCCGCCGGCGCATTCCGCGACGTTCCCCCCCAGCGTGGAAAACTTGAGCGAGGCGGGGTCGGGAGGGTAGAAGAGTCCCAGTTTCTCCACTGCGATCTGGAAGGTCTCCGTCACCACCCCGGGTTCCACCTCGGCCACCAGGTTGTCCGTGTCGATCCTGAGGATACGGTTCATCCTGGTCGTGACCAGCACCACGCCCCCCCCCTTGGGGAGCGAGCCGCCGGAGAAGCCGCTTCCGGCGCCCCTGGGGAAGACCGGGAACCCTTCCCGGTTGGCGAGCTCCAGTATCAGGGAGACCTCAGCGCTTCCGTCCGGGTGCACCACGCATTCCGGGAGGAACTCCATCTGCGTGGCGTCGTAGCCGTAGCAGATCATCTCCTGCACCCCGGTAGCCACGTTCTCCGGGCCGACGATCTCTCTCAGTTTCTCCAATATGCGCGCATCTAGCATCTATGTCCCTTTTCGGGCGAATGTTGGTTCGCCCCTGCGTTCTCAGCAGCAGAATCAAAGTTCTCCCCCCTTTGACAAAGGGGGGTAGGGGGGGATTTGCCTTTCAGCCGGCGAAAATCAAATCCCCCTAAATCCCCCTTTGTCAAAGGGGGACTTCAAGGCAAAGAGTTACTGCTTACCGCCCCTCCAGAACCGGCAGCACGATCCCCCCCTCGGGGATCACGTAGGCGCGGAAACCTTCGGGAAGCATCGGTTGCGCCTGCACGAACGCCTGCTGCAGCGTCTCGGCCGCGATCATCCCCATGGCGGCGACCTCTTCCGGCGGGAGCTGGGAAACCAGCACGATCCGAAAGCGCTCCGCCTTTTCCTTCACGGACCAGGCGGTCTGGCCGTTGATCTCGTAGCGCTTCCTCAAGGCCGACTCCAGCTCGCCGCAGCTTTGATAGCGGAACCAGTTGAAGAAGGTGGCGTTGCCGTAGCCGTCACGGCACTCGGCCAGAAGTATCATTACCCCCCCCGGCTTGAGCGCCCGGCTGGCGTATTCCATCGACTTGTGGGCCTGGATCAGGTTGATGTCCTTCGGGAAACCACCACAGGAAACGACGACCAAGTCGGCTCTCTCCGTGATGGGATGGGAGAAGGCGTCGGCGTAGAAGCGGCATCCCTCGAGATGGGCGCTGCGCCACTCCCCCGCGAAGGCGGCCAGAATCCGCTTGTCCGGGGCAAGGACGGTGTTCAGTATGAAGTCGGGCGGCCGCATGGCGCACGCTTCCAGCATCGCCTCGTGCACCGGGTTCCCTTCCAGGTTTCCGGTGACCGCCTTCGGGTGCCTGCCGCTGCCTTCGCCCTGGTTCAATAAGGCGAAGTGGCTCGCCATGCAGCTCCTGCGGCTGGAGACGCCGGGGAGCAGGCTCTTTCTCCCGCCGCCGAAACCGGCAAAGTAGTGAAAGGTGACCGCGCCGGTCAGGATCAGCCGCTTCGCCTCGGCGACGCGCCGGTTCACTTCGACCGGGATGCCGCGCGCCGTATCCCCCAGGTAGACCAGGGCGCCGGTGTCGTCGCAGTCGTGGTCGGTGACCCGGATCCTGCCGTAGAGCTCGCCGACGATCTTCCGGTGCTCCGCCTCGGTCTGTTTTCTGTGGATGCCGAGCGCGATCACGATCTCGATGTCCCGGTCCCTGACCCCGGCGGCGTTCAGCCTGGCAACCAGGAGCGGCAGATAGATGTCGCTGCCGGTCGGCCGGGTCACGTCGGAGGTGACGATCACCACCTGCTCGCCGGGGCGGAAACGGGACAGGGGCTCGGCGCAGTCGTCGAGCGCCCGTTCGATCAGCTCCGCCGGTGAGCCGGCAGCTGCGCCGATCCGGGGCCGGAGCACCGAAAGGACGTGTTCCGGTGCGATTTCCACCGGATAGCTTTTCTCGCCGCACTTGAGATCGATCATGCCGGATATATTACAGATTCAATCTTCAATGCGCAACTATTTAGACCAAATGCGCGCGGACGGCAAAATAGATTGACAAAAGGGTGGATTTCCGTTAACAATCACCCGTTTCAATGACGTAGCTGCACGCCTGCCGACAGGCCGGTATCTTTCGGAAGTCAACGCCTTATCGAGGCATATCTAAATAGGAGGATTTTTTTAATGGAACAGTATGCAGTAGTGTTTGCCCTGGCCTGCGCCGCGGCGGCAGTGGCCTACGGTCTTATCTCGGCCAAATGGATCCTGGGGCTTCCCCAGGGGAACGAGCGGATGCGGCAGATCGCGGCGGCCATCCAGGAAGGGGCAGGGGCCTACATGAAACGCCAGTACACGATCATCGCCGCAGTCGGCGTGGTCATGTTCGTAGCTCTCTTTGCAACGCTCGGCTGGAAAACAGCCGTAGGTTTCGCGGTCGGCGCGCTCTTCTCCGGCCTCACCGGCTTCATCGGGATGTTCGTCTCGGTCCGGGCCAACGTGAGGACCACGGAGGCTGCCAAGTCCGGCATCCACAAGGCGCTCGACGTCGCTTTCAAGGGGGGCGCTATCACCGGCATGCTGGTGGTGGGACTCGGTCTTCTGGGCGTGGCAGGTTACTACATGGTGCTCCTTAAGCTCATGCCGGGTGCTCCCGCCAAGGACGTGGTCACCCAGCTGGTAGGCCTTGGCTTCGGCGGCTCGCTGATCTCCATCTTCGCCCGTCTGGGCGGCGGCATCTTCACCAAGGGGGCCGACGTCGGCGCTGACCTGGTCGGCAAGGTAGAGGCCGGCATTCCCGAGGACGATCCCCGCAATCCTGCGGTCATCGCCGACAACGTGGGCGACAACGTGGGCGACTGCGCAGGAATGGCAGCCGACCTCTTCGAGACCTATGCCGTCACCCTGATCGCCGCCATGCTCCTGGGCGCCATCACCTTCACCGACTCCGCAACGGTCAGCTACCCGCTGATCCTGGGCGGCATCTCCATCGTCACCTCCATCATCGGCACCTACTTCGTGAAGCTGGGCAAGAGCGGCAGCATCATGGGCGCTCTCTACAAGGGGCTCATCGTCTCCGGCGTCCTCGCCTCCATCGCCTTCTTCTTCGTCACCATGCAGATGTTCCCGCAGGGGCTGACCAACGCGGCCGGCGCCAGTTTCTCGGCGATGAACGTCTTTATCTCCTCACTCGTCGGCCTGGCCGTTACCGGCGCCATCTTCTGGATCACCGAGTACTACACCTCCACCGAGTACGGGCCGGTCAAGCACATTGCCCAGGCCTCCACCACCGGTCACGGCACCAACGTCATCGCCGGTCTCGGCGTCTCCATGAAATCCACCGCACTTCCGGTGATCGTGATCGCCGCAGGGATCATCATCTCCTACGAGTGCGCAGGCGTCTACGGCATCGCCATCGCCGCGGTCTCCATGCTCTCCCTGACCGGTATCGTGGTCGCCATGGACGCTTACGGTCCGATCACCGACAACGCAGGCGGCATCGCCGAGATGGCCGAGCTGGATGAGTCGGTGCGCGCCGTAACCGACCCGCTTGACGCGGTCGGCAACACGACCAAAGCGGTCACCAAGGGATACGCGATCGGTTCCGCGGGACTTGCCGCCGTCATCCTGTTCACCGCATACGTGGACGAATTGAATCACTCCCTGATGATTGCCGGCAAAGAGCTGCTCAGGTTCGACCTTTCCGATCCCTACATCATCGTGGGCCTCTTCATCGGCGGCATGCTCCCCTACTACTTCGCGGCGCTCTGCATGGAAGCGGTCGGCAAGGCCGGCGGCGCCGTGGTCGACGAAGTCCGTCGCCAGTTCCGCACCATCAAGGGAATCATGGAAGGGACCGGCAAGCCGGACTACGCAGCATGCGTCGACATCGTCACCAAGACCGCTCTCAAAGAGATGATCATCCCGGGTCTCATCCCGATCCTGGTGCCGATCGTGGTCGGTTTCACCCTGGGTCCCAAGGCGCTGGGGGGCGTGATCGTAGGCTCCATCGTCACCGGTATCTTCGTGGCCATTTCCATGACCACCGGCGGCGGCGCCTGGGACAACGCCAAGAAGTACATCGAGGACGGCTTCCACGGCGGCAAGGGTAGCGAAGCCCACAAGGCAGCCGTGACCGGCGACACCGTCGGCGACCCCTATAAGGACACCGCGGGTCCCGCAGTCAACCCGATGATCAAGATCATCAACATCGTCTCCCTGCTCATCGTTCCGCTGCTGAACAAGATGTAGGCGAGGCTGCACCAGTAAGGCAAAAAGGCGCTCCGGATTTACGGGGCGCCTTTTTTAATTAAAGATATAAGACAAACATCCGGACGCTGATCTGCCTGAAAAGGCATGATAAACGGAACACTTAACTCATAAAGGCCAGGGTGATCAGGTTCGATCAGGTAAATCTGCGTCCCGTGAACTGGTCTTGCTGCAGAGTTGACGTCGCGGAAAGGGTGTCGGGTTACGCTGCGCTAACCCGACCTACGCGACAGCGCGACCTATAAAGCTAGGAAGAGCCGACTCCCCTTTCCTTACTCACATCCCCGAACCGCTCCTCGCCCAGCCGCATCCGCATCCCCTCCAGATAGAGCCGCTCGTACTTCGCCGCAGCCTCGTCCCAGGTGAATCTCTTCGCCATGGCGTTTCGCCGCAAGGTGACAATCGCGGCGGGGTCCCGGTACCAGGTGTGCACCGCCCAGCCGACCGTGTCGAAGAGGGCGCCGGCGTTCAGATCCCGGAACTTGAAGCCGTCTCCGCTGCGCGTGCCGGCATCGAAGTTCTGCACCGAGTCGTCGAGACCTCCGGTTGCCCGCACGATCGGAATGGTGCCGTAGCGCATGCTGTACATCTGGTTCAGGCCGCACGGCTCGAAGGCGGAGGGCATCAGGAAGAAGTCGCACCCCCCCTCGATCTGGTGGGCCAGGCGGTTGTCGTACCCGATCCGGCAGGCGAAGCGCTCCGGATGCCGGGCCGCGAGGTCGCCGAAGTAGAAGTGGGCCCAGGGCTCGCCGGCGCCAAGGAGCACGAGCTGGATGTCTAGTTCCAAAAGTCTCGGCATCGCCTCGGCCAGGGTGTCGATCCCTTTTTGCTTCACCAGGCGCGAGACCATCCCGATAAGCGGCACATCGTCGCGCTCGGGAAGCCCCAGGGCGCGCTGCAGCTCCCGTTTGCAGAGGGCCTTGCCCCCCAGGTTGCCCGCGCAGTAGTTGGCCGCCAGGTGCGGGTCGCTCTCCGGGTTCCATTCGTCGTAGTCGACGCCGTTCAGGATGCCGGAAAGCGCGCCGGCGCGCTCCCGGACCACCCCCTCCAGACCCCAGCCGAACGCGGGGGTCTGGATCTCCCTGGCGTATCCCTCGCTCACCGTGTTGACGAGCGTCGCGTGGTAGATCCCCCCCTTCAGGAGGTTGACCTGGTTCTGCATCTCGAGCCCCAGGAAGGTGAAATGCTCCCACCCCACGCCGAGCACATCCATGGCCCCCTCGTAGAAGCTCCCCTGGTGCTGCATGTTGTGGATGGTGAGCAGCGAGGCCGCCTGTGCCAGCTGCGCGTCGTGGCGGTACACGGTGTTCATCAAAAGCGGAACCGCGGCGGTGTGCCAGTCGTGGGCATGGACCAGGTCCGGGGTGAAGCGGATCATCTTGCAAAGCTCCAGGCTCGCCCTGGAGAGAAAGATGAAGCGGTTGTCGTTGTCGAGGTACCCCTTGTTGTCCTTCTCATAAAGGGTGTCGCGGCCGTAGTACTCCTCGTGCTCCAGGAAATATACCGGGACCTCGCTGCCGGGGATCCTCCCCTCCAGCACGCCGCAGTACATGTCGCCGATAACTCCCATCGGCACGACCAGTACCCCGGGGAGTTCACGCAGCTGGAACTTTTGCCGATCCACCTTGTAATAGCGGGGCATCACGACCCGTACGTCGTGCCCCCGGGCCTTGAGGAATTTCGGGAGTGCTCCGACCACATCGGCGAGCCCCCCCTCCTTGGCAAAGGGAACCGCTTCCGAGGCGGTGATGAGGATATTCAGACGCATGGCAATCGGCTCTCCTGTCGCTTTTGAGATGCCTTGGCAAAGGCATCAGAAAAAATACCATGCAAACTCTTGCCCGGCAATGAATCAAAATCATTTCCGGTCTAATTAGGGAACCTGATTAGCGTCAATCTTCCGCTGGTTGAAACTCCCCCCTCCCTTGATGGGAGGGGCCGGGGGGCACTGCCATTAAGTTAAGGGAATGAGAAGTAGGGTGGGCCGTGCCCACCACAACCGCATCCTGATGGTGGGCACGGCCCACCCTACATGATTCACGGAATCACCGCTTAACTTAATTGCAGTGGGGCCGGGGGGAGGGTGAGGCTTGTGCCAGCTTTTCACCCTCTCCCCAGCCCTCCCCCATCAAGGGGGAGGGGGTGCTTACGCAGCGTGCGGAAGATTAGCAGTAATCAGGTTAGGGAATCGCGTCCAGGCAAACGCTCGATATCTCCGGAGCAGGGAGTGCAGGAACCGCCAGCAAGCCGCTGCTATCGAAGCAGCCTCGCCACGCGGGCCACCACCGGAGGATGGCTGTAATAAAACGAGGCGTAGACCGGATGCGGATGCAGGTTGGCGAGGTTCTCCCGGGAGAGCTTTACCAGGGCGGAGGCGAGGGCTTCCGGTGTGCCGCTAAGCTCGGCCGCGAACCGGTCGGCCTCCCATTCGTTGCGGCGCGACAGCCAGGAGCCAAGCGGCGTAAGCGGGAAGAGGGCGATGGAAAAGAGGAAGCTTACCATGATGATCTGGGCCGCGAAGGATGCCTGGTCCACTCCGAAGAGCCCCGGCAACCCGCCCCAGCTGACCAGATGGTACACCGCGAAGAAAAGTGCCAGTGCCGCTCCCTCCATCAGTACCAGGCGCTTCCAGATATGACCTTTCTTCCAGTGGCCCGCCTCGTGGGCCAGGATCGCCAGCAGTTCGGAGTGCTCCATCTGCTTGATCAGGGTGTCGTACAAAACGATCCGCTTCACCCGCCCGATCCCGGTGAAGTAGGCGTTCGAGTGGAGACTGCGTCGCGAGGCATCCATCTTCAGCACCCCCTTCACCTGAAGCCCCCCTTTTTCCAGCAGCCTGCGGATCTCCTCTTCCAACAGGGGATCGCCTAGCGGCTCGAACTTGGAGAAAAGCGGCTCGATGAGATAGGGAGAGAGGTACATCATGGTGATCGAGAACAGGGCGAAAAAGGCCCAGACCCAAAGCCACCACAGTTCAGGGGAATGCCGGACCAGCAGCAGGGCGGATGACGCCAGGATTGCCAGCAGCAGCCCCGAGATCAGCGTCGATTTGAGAAGATCCGTGAACCAGAGCCTTGGGGTGGTGGTGTTGAAGCCGTAGCGCTTTTCGATGCGGAAGGTGGTGTAGAGCGAGAAGGGGATCTCCAGGATGCTCTGAACCAGGGTGAGGATCAGCACGAACAGCAGACCCCGGATGACCGGGGAGCCGGACAGGGAGCTGATCCAGGCGTCGTAGCGCGGCAAGAGCGGCGTGAAGAGGAAGGCGAGCAGCAGGGCGCTGTCGTAAACCGACTGGATCAGTCCCACCTTGCTCTGCTCCACGGTGTAGCGCGCCGACTTTGCCATGGCCTCGGCGTCGATCGCGCCGGCGAAACCTTCCGGGACCGAGCTCCCGTGACGGGCGAGGTGACGCAGGTTCAGGTAGCGCAAAAGGTAGGCCGCGGCGAAACGAGCGAGGTAGGCGGCGATCAGGAGGAGTTTCATGGCGGCACCTTTGTGTCCACAGCAGATGGGGCAAAACTCTTCGCCTCCCCCTGACTAAAAAAGGCCCTCCGTCGTCTGCGGAGGGCCCTTTCCTTGCTATGGAAGAGCGTTGGCTACTTCTTCACGCTCCCCTTCTCGATGATGGCGTTGTACTTGTAGCCGCCGCCGAAGTCCTTGTCCTTGGCGAGCGTTCCGGACATGGTCACCACGGCTCCGACCTCTGGCTCCTCGTTGGCGGAGGTGACCACCAGGTCGTTGTTCTTCTGTTTTTCACTGCCGCTGCCGTCCTGGAGGTGGATCCAGTTCTTGCCCATGATCCCGGAGGAGACCTTTACCACCTGCCCCTTGACCACGACATGCTTGCCGTTCAAGGCGGCGCGCTTGGCGAAGATCTCTTCGACGGTGTAGGCGTTGGCCCCGCTGGCCTTGTCCATCTTTTTCACCTGACCGGCCGGCTTTGCGGCTGCCTTGCTGCCGTTTTGCTTCTTCCCGGCAGTCGCGATTGCCGTTTTGGGCTTGATCTGGGGAGAGCCGCAGAAGAGGATGGTGTCAAACTTGCGCTTCAGCGCCTTGCTCTGGAAACCGGGCATCTCCATGCAGTTGCTGAAGGAGAGCGTCTCTCCGACCCGCGTTTCCAGGGTGGGAAAGGCGACCCAGGTTTTCTTGCCGTCCTTCTCCAGGTTGGCGTAGGTATAGCCGCCGCCGTCCATGGTCTCGACCACCTTCCCGGACGGGCTCAGGTCGGCGCCCTTGGTCGTCGTGGTGCCGGCATCCGCCTTCTTGGAGGGAGCACCTTTCGGTGCGGCTTCCTTTTTCGCCTCTACGGGGGCGTCGGCCTTTTCAGGGGCTTTAGGTACCTCCGCGCAGCTCGCTGCAACCGGCAGCGCAAGGGTGAGCAGGACTGACATGATGGTGGAATAGCGCTTCATGGTAAACTCCCCACTTCTTGATACCGCCGTGGCGGTGCAAATCAGTACGGCATTGCGTCGGGCAGCATATCAGCTTCGCCTCGGAAAAACAACCAAGTTAATCGGACCTTATCTGCTTTCATCCCCTCTTCTTGATCACCAGCGATTCGCCGGACACGGATAGATCGACCTGGACCACGTCCCCCGGGGCGAACTTTCCTTCCAAAAGCATGAGCGCCAGCGGGTCCTGGATCTTTCTCTGCAGCGCCCGCTTAAGCGGCCTCGCGCCGTAGGCCGGGTCGTACCCCTCGCGCGCCAGGTATTCGCGCGCCTTGTCCGTGACCTCCAGCCCGAGCCCCTTTTCGGCCAGACGGCCGGTGAGCGCCTGCAGCTGTATCAGGACGATTTCCTTGATCCTCTCCAGCGGCAAGGCGCGGTAGATCACGATCTCGTCCACCCGGTTCAGGAACTCGGGCTTGAAGCTCGCCCTGAGCGTCTCCAGGACCTCGGCCTGCATCCGGGGGTAGTCGGTGGCGCCGAACTGCTGGATCCACTGGGAGCCCAGGTTGCTGGTCATGATGATGACGGCGTTCTTGAAGTCGACCGTCCTCCCCTGTCCGTCGGTGAGCCTGCCGTCGTCCAGGATCTGCAGGAAGACGTTGAAGACCTCGGAGTGCGCCTTCTCGATCTCGTCGAAGAGGACGATGCAGTAGGGCCTGCGCCGCACCGCCTCGGTCAGCTGCCCCCCTTCCTCGTAGCCGACGTAGCCGGGAGGGGCGCCGATCAGGCGGGCGACGGTGTGCTTCTCCTGGTATTCGCTCATGTCGATGCGCACGATGGCCTGGTCGTCGTCGAACAGAAAGGAGGCCAGCGCGCGCGCCGTCTCGGTCTTGCCGACGCCGGTGGGTCCCAGGAAGATGAAGGAGCCGATGGGTCGGTTCGGATCGGAAAGGCCGCTCCTCGCGCGCCTGACCGCGTTCGCCACCAGGGTGAGCGCCTCGTCCTGGCCGACCACGCGGCTCTTCAGCCGCTCCTCCATCCGGACCAGCTTCTCCGATTCGGTCTCCAGCATCCGGTTCACCGGGATGCCGGTCCACTTGGCGACCACCTCCGCAACCATCTCGGCGTCCACCTCCTCGGGGAGCATCTTCCCCTCCTTCTGGATCGCCTCCAGGGTCCCCCTTTTGTCTTCCATCTCCTTCTCCAGTGCCGGGATCTCGCCGTAGCGAAGCTCCGCGGTCCGGCTCAGGTTGCCGTCGCGCTCGTGGCGCTTGGCCTCCTCCTTCTTTTGCTCCAGCCTCTCCTTGAGCTGCCGCAGGTCCTTGATGATCGATTTCTCGCGCTGCCAGTGCTCCTTGAGGTTGGCCGACTGCAGCTTCAGGGCGTCCAGCTCGTCGGCGAGCTTTTTCAGCCGCGCTTCGGCCTGGGGGTCCTGCTCGCGCAAAAGCGCCTGCTTTTCGATCTCGAGCTGGATGATGCGCCGCTCCACCTCGTCGATCTCGGTCGGCATGGAATCGATCTCGATCCTCAGGCGCGAGGCGGCCTCGTCGATCAGGTCGATCGCCTTGTCGGGGAGGAAGCGGTCGGTGATGTACCGGTCCGAAAGGGTCGCCGCGGCGATGATGGCGCTGTCCTTGATGCGGGTGCCGTGAAACAGCTCGTAGCGCTCCTTCAGCCCGCGCAGGATCGAGATGGTCTCCTCGACGCTCGGCTCCCCGGCGTAAACCTGCTGGAAGCGCCGCTCCAGCGCGGCGTCCTTCTCGATGTACTTGCGGTACTCGGTGAGGGTGGTGGCGCCGATGCAGTGCAACTCGCCACGGGCCAGGGCGGGCTTCAGCATGTTGGAGGCGTCCATCGCCCCCTCGGCGGCCCCGGCTCCCACCAGCGTGTGCATCTCGTCGATGAAGAGGATCACCTTCCCTTCGGAGCGCGCCACCTCCTTGATCACCGCCTTCAGCCTGTCCTCGAACTCGCCCCGGTACTTGGCCCCCGCGATCAGGGATCCCATGTCGAGCGCCAGCACGAGCTTGTCCTTCAGGGTTTCGGGGATGTCCCCCGACACGATGCGCTGGGCCAGCCCCTCGACGATCGCCGTCTTGCCGACGCCGGGCTCGCCGATCAGCACCGGGTTGTTCTTGGTCCGGCGCGACAGCACCTGGAGCACCCGCCGGATCTCGTCGTCCCGGCCGATGACCGGGTCGAGTTTCCCCTGCCGCGCCAGGTCGGTGAGGTCGCGGCAGTACCTGGCGAGCGCCTGGTACTTCTGTTCCGGGTCCTGGTCCGTTACGGCCTCCCCGCCGCGCAGCGCCTTCATGGCCGCCAGGATGCCGTCGCGCGTGACGCCGTGTTGGCTGAGGAGCCTGGCGCTCGCCGACTCCTTTTCCGAGGCGAGCGCCAGGAGCAGGTGTTCCGTGGAGACGAAGGCGTCGTGCATGCCGCTCGCCTCCTTCTGCGCCAGCTCGACGATCCGGTTCAGCATGGGCGAGAGGGAGAGCTGCCCGCCGCTCACCCTGGGAAGCCTTTTCAGGCTGGACTCCAGGCTTTCACGCAGCTGCGGCAGGGAGGTGCCGATCTTCTTCAAGAGGTCCGGTACGAACCCCCCTTCCTGGTCCAGCAGGGCGAGCAGCAGGTGTTCCGGCTCGATGGTTCCGGCCGACATGGCCGAGGCATTCTCCTGGGCCGCGGCCAGCGCCTCCTGCGTCTTCACTGTCATCTTGTCCGGTCGTATCATGAGTAACCTCCACACGGAATGATAGGTACCCCCCCGGGCTATGTCAAGGGAGGGAGAGTAATCTCTAACCGCTCCCCCCTTTGATCCATCACTCCCCCCTTTGGAAAAGGGGGGTTGGGGGGGATTTAGCGCTGCTGGCCAGATGGTGCGAGGCTGCGACAGCGTGGAAATCCCCCTAAATCCCAGCGTTGTCCGGTTAGGAAAATGCATCTGTACATTTCGACTCAAACCCACTGCTTTTCACCCTCCCCCAGCCCCTCCCATCAAGGGAGGGGGGCTTAAAGTCCCCTCTCCCCTGGTGGGAGAGGGCTAGGGAGAGGGGGGAAAAGGGCCAGAGCAAGAAGGTAAACCGTGCAAGCGTGCAAAGTATCGCGGCAAAAATGCCGCTGCTACAGGATTGGGAAGTCGACGGCTGGGAATCGGGGGATCTTTTGCGGGATGCGCTGCTATGGTGGTGCGGAGCGTTAATTTAGGGGTAGGGAGAGCTGCTTCCAGTCGCCGCGCGGGACTTTGGGACCCTGATAGTACCTGGGACAGGCGGCGATCAGCACGGAGACCGCCTGCTTGCATTTGCGCCGGCAGGAGAGACAGAGATGATTGACGTCGGGAAGCTGCTTCATGATGCGGATTTTCTCCCAAGAAAAAAATTGACGGTTTACAGTTGCCGGCTTTCGTTAAGCCTTTAACCGTCAACTGAAAACCGTCAACTGAAAACTCGATTCATTGAAACCGTCAACAGAAAACGGTTTTTTATATCTTTCTGATCCAGCCGAACTTGTCGGCGATCTTGCCGGTCTGGATTCCGGTCAGCGTGTCGTAGAGCGTCCTGGTATGCTTGCCGACCCCGCCGCCGTTCACCTCCAGACACTCGCCCGCATAGCAGAGCGCTCCGACCGGCGTGACGACCGCGGCGGTGCCGCTGCCAAAGGCCTCGGTGATCTTCCCGGAGCGCAGGTCGTTCATCAGGTCGTTCACGTCGATGCGCCGCTCTTCCACCGTCATGTCCAGCGATCGGGCCAGCGTCAACACGGAATCTCGCGTCACCCCGTGCAGGATGGTCCCCTCCAGAGGTGCCGTGACGATGGTGTCGCCATAGGCGAAGAACATGTTCATGGCGCCCACTTCCTCGATGTAGCGCTTGTGAACCCCGTCCAGCCAGAGCACCTGATCGAAACCCTTCTGCTTCGCCTCGAGCCCGGCCTTGAGCGAACTTGCGTAGTTGCCGCCGGTTTTCGCCTCGCCGGTTCCTCCGGGGACGGCACGCACGTACTTGTCCTCCACCATGATCCGGACCGGCTTGAACCCCTGCGGGTAGTAGGCGCCCACCGGGGAGAGTATCACGTAGAAGTAATAGTGATCCGAAGGCTTGATGCCGACCACCGGCTCGACCGCGATCATGGTCGGGCGTATGTATAATGAGGTGCCGTCCGCGCCCGGAACCCAGTCACGTTCCAGGGCTACCAGTTGCTCGATCCCCTGCAGAAAGAGCTCCTCGGGGAGCTCCGGCATGCAGAGCCTTTCGGCGGAGTGGTTGAAGCGGCGGGCGTTCATCTCGGGGCGGAACAGGGCGATGCTGCCGTCCTGCCATCTGTAGGCCTTGAGACCCTCGAAGATCTCCTGGGCGTAGTGCAGCACGAGCGCCGCCGGGTCGAGCACGAACGGCTCGTTCTTCTTGATGCGGGCGTCGACCCATCCCTGCCCCAGCTTCCACTCGATCAGCAGCATCCGGTCCGTGAAGATCCTGCCGAAGCCAAGTTGCGATTCATCGGTGAATTTTGCCTTCTTCTCCCCATCGCTCAAAGGTACTGTGCTAATCTCCATGTGGCTGAACCTCCGGTTTTTCGGCGCCAGGCGTCGCATTTGTTCGGTCTTTTCGTTTACCACATATCACCACGGACCGGCAAGCAATTTAACGGGTTGCGCAACCGGTAGCTGCAAGATATTCTCCCGCGCCCTATTGATTTTTTCCGGTGCGCTTGTTATATTGTTAGCGCTCACAGCTGTAGAGTGCTAAGCATCCGGACAGAACCGGAGACAAGGGGGAGAAGCCAACGTGACACATACGATGCCTGTACCCATAGACAGTCTTACCTTATATCTCTCGGAAATTAACAAGTTTCCGCTTCTTTCCGCGGATCAGGAACAGGACCTGGCGTTCAGGTTCCGCGCCGAGGGGGACCTGCAGGCGGCCCACACGCTGATCACCTCCAACCTGCGCTTCGTCGTGAAGATCGCGGGAGAGTACCGCTCCTACGGCATGAAGATGCTCGATCTGATCCAGGAAGGGAACATCGGGCTGATGATGGCGGTGCGCAAGTTCGATCCGGCCAAAGGGGTGCGCCTGATCTCCTACGCGGTCTGGTGGATCAGGGCCTACATCCAGAACCACATCATCTCCGCCTGGAGCCTGCTGAAGATCGGGACCACCCAGGCGCAGAGAAAGCTCTTCTTCAAGCTGAACCAGGCAAAGCAGGCGATCATCAACATGACCGGGGAAGGGGATCTCCATGCGGCCGCCATCTCGCTTGACGTGAAGGACGCAGAGGCGCAGGAGATGGAGCAGCGCCTGAGAGGCGAACTCTCGCTCGACGTCGCCATGCTGGAAGGGGAAGGGGCAACCTTCATGGAGAGCCTGCCGGACCTGCGGCAGAACCAGGAGGAACTGCTGGCAGACCACCAGGAGAATGTCCAGCTGGAGCAGGGGGTAGCGAGCGCGCTGCAAAATCTCAACGAGAAGGAGCGTTTCGTGATAGAGCGCAGGGTTGCTTCGGAGAGCCCGATGACGCTGCAGGAGATTGCCGACCACTTCTCCCTGTCCCGGGAGCGGGTGCGCCAGATCGAGGACGGTGCGCTGAAGAAGATGAAGCGCCTGCTTACCCCGCTGGTGTTGGCGCGGGAGGCTGCCTGAGGGCGAGAACTCCCGGTTTACAGGATAGATGAAGATGATAGGTAAAAGGGCGTCCCTAACAGGGCGCCCTTTTTTGTGAGGCAAGACTGGCGGCTAGGACTGCCATGCGCTCTGTAGCTCTCTCCCCTGCAGGTCGGGTTAGCGCAGCGTAACCCGACACCTCTACCCGATGCCATCACTGCACGTCGGGTTACGCCCTCCGGGCTAACCCGACCTACGCTCTACGCTCTGCCGCCATTCCCGCAGCGTTTATCGCGGCAGGAATGCCGCTGCTACAGTAAGGTTTTGTTAGCCCCTAGCTGATGAGTGCCATGACATCGTGGACAGATTTAAGTGCCACGACATCGTGGACGAGCCATAAAGGCCCCGAAATCAATTATTCCGTCGGCTCAAAGGAAACCGCCAGATGACAGTAAGTTGGCCACTTTAATCGCTCACGCGCTGACCGAAATAACAGCCGCTATCGACTGCTAGTCCACGAAGTTCTGGCACAATATTTCGTCCACGATGTCGTGGCACTTAACACCTAGCCCCTAGCCCCTAGCCTCTACGCCTTGAACCGACTCTCGGTCCCGGCCCTGAGTCTGGCAATATTCTCCCGATGCCTGAAGATGACGACGGCGGCAATCGCGAGCGCCATGATGACCAGCTCCTGCTTGCCGCCCATAAGCAGCATGATACCCGGGATCAGTGCCGCCGCGACGATGGAGGCCAGTGAAACATAGCGCCAGATGTAGAGCACCAGGGCGAAAATCACCAGAGCCAGCAGCACCGACAGCGGCGCGGTGCCGAGGAAGACGCCCAGCGCCGTCGCAACCCCTTTTCCTCCCTTGAAACCGAGGAAAACGGTGAAGACGTGCCCTAGCAAGGCTGCCAAGCCGATCGCAGCGATCCAGACGTCGGGCAGGCCGAGCCACTTGGCGATCAGCACCGGGATCAGCCCTTTCAGGCAGTCGCCGACCAGGGTGAGGATGCCGAGCTTTCTGCCTATGGTCCGGTACACATTGGTAGCACCTATGTTGCCGCTGCCGCTTTCCCGGATATTCACCCCCAACGCCTTTGCCAGCAGCAGGCCGGTCGGCACTGACCCAAGCAGGTAGGCGCCTATGAGAAGCAGTATCTCTTTCAAGTCTTTCTCCGTAACCTGTTGATCAAATAAGCGCGCATCCTACAGTATTTCAGGCTAAACTGCAAGGCGCGGGGCGTCCTGCCCCACCTTATGTTCGCTCATTTCATGTTGTCAGGGACGCGCAGGTTGTGATAGATATCCATGGGAAATTCCCTCACGGTTCATGCGGGTTTCACGGCTGTTGTTCAGGGGCCGTCCTCCCGAAGCCTCAGGCGCAACGTGACTCACCGCAGGAGTCGGACCTATGCCACTTAGGCGTTTTGCAATGATCTACAATCCGGCCAAGACCGTCGCCCTCGGGCTGGCACTTATGCTGATTTCGTGGCTGGTGGCAGCAGCGCTTGATGCGTTTTACCAGGGTGACGATTTTCTTGATCAGCTTTTACGTCCTGATATGGGGGACGCGGCGCTTCGCCTGCTGTTCATGGGAATACAGCTGATATTTCTGCTGTACATCGCCCGCACCATCGGCAGGTATCACCAGCAGGACGAACTGCTGGAAGAAGCGCTGCAGAGCGCCGAAAGGGAAAAGCTGCGGTCGCAGGAGATACTTGAGGCGGTAGGTGATGCCATCAGCATGCAGGATCTGGATCTGAAAATCCTGTACCAGAACCAGGCGCACAAGGAGCTGATGGGATCGCGCCTGGGCGAATACTGCTACAAGGCGTACCAGCAAAAGGATGCGGTCTGCAGCGACTGCCATCTGGTGCGGTCGTTTCTGGACGGCAAGAGCCACAGGATAGAGGCGAGCGCGCAGACCAGGCACGGCCTCAAGTTCACCGAGATCATCTCCTCCCCGCTCAGAGACGCGACCGGAAAGATCGTCGCAGGCATCGAGGCGGTCCGGGACATCACCGATCGGAAACTGGCCGAACGGGAGATACAGAGGATGAACGGCGAGCTGGAGCTGCGAGCCCGGGAGCTTGCCGATGCGAATCGCGAGCTGGAATCGTTCAGCTATTCGCTTTCCCACGATCTGCGCTCTTATATCACCCGGATCAGCACCGCACAGCAGATGCTTGTGGCCAGCGAGAAGGCGGACGAACTGGACACCGAGTACCTGTTGCAGAGCATCGACGATTCCTGCAGTGACATGGAGGAACTGATCGAGGCGATGATAACGCTTTCCCGGCTCTCGAGGCAGGAGATGCAGTGGGAAGAGGTGGCGCTGAGCGATCTGGTGCATGAGGTGATGCTGCATCTGCAGCATCAGGATCTGCATCGGCAGTTGACCTTCAGCCTACCGGACGGATTGACGGTGAAGGGGGACCGTCACCTGCTGAAGGTTGCGCTGGAAAACCTGCTGGGAAATGCCTGGAAGTATACGGGCGGGGTGCCCGTGGCACGGATTGAGTTCGGCGTAGCAGAGTCTGAAGGAAAGAGCTGCTATTTCGTACGGGACAACGGGGTAGGCTTCGACATGGCGGAGCGCGACAAGCTGTTCAGGCCTTTCCAGCGGCTGCAAAGCTCGCGGGGATTTCCGGGAACCGGCGTGGGGCTTGCTACTGTGCAACGGGTGATCAACCGCCATGGCGGCGAGGTCTGGGGGGAAGGGGAGCCGGGAAAGGGTGCCGTCTTCTATTTCACCCTTCCGGAGCGCGGCGCTTCATGAGAAGGGGCGGGGTGGATCAAAGGGGGGACCTTCCAGGGAACTTCATTGCTCCTGCATCGGCGGGGAGGGATGTCTTCTCGCCCCGGGATCCAGCTTCAGCACCACGAAGGTCATGGCGAGAAATACGGTGTCTCTTGCCAGCGCAATCCAGGGCGAGGTCTTGTCCCCTCCCTGCTTGAAGCAGCCGCAGTCTATGTCCAACCCGCGCACGATGGCGGAGGCGACGGCGGCCATGAAGACGACGTTGAGGGCGGCGATGATCAGCGCCCCCGCCTTCACCCGGTACCCCAAGACGAGTAGCACCCCGCAGAAGAGCTCCAGAAATGGGAGCACGGCCGCCGCAAGGTAATTCGCGAAGTAGGGGAGTATCTTGTAGGCCGCCACGCTTCCGGCAAAGGCAACCGGATCGGCGATCTTCACCACTGCAGCGTAGATGAAGATCGCTCCCAGGGTGACCCTGACGGCTGCCGGCAGATATCGCCTCAATCGGTTCATGTGCCCCCCGTCGCTACCGGGTACCCCGCATCGCGCCACTCCGGAAAGCCCCCTTCATAGACATAGACCGAAGCATAGCCGGCCTGCATCAGGAGCTTCCCCACTTCCATGCTGTCATGGCAGGAAAACCCGTTGCAGTAGACGATGATGGTGGCATCCTTGGGAACCTTCGCGCTGGAAGGGAAAGAAAGGTTCTTGCGGGCTTGATCCAGCGGCAGGATGATCGCCCCCGTGATGTGCCCCTCTGCGAAGCTCGCGGCATTCCTGGCGTCGACCAGTACCGCCTGCTTGGAGTCATGCATCTCTTTTACCTGCATGAGTCCGATCGGCATGGGAAGCTCCTCGCCTGTCGGTGCCGAAGGCTGCGCCTGCTGGGTCGCCTCGCCGCGCCAGGCTCCGGTAAGGAGGCTCCAGTTCCACGCCACCCCGGCGGACGCCGAGATGATGATGATCAGGCAGATTTCTGCCACTGTGATAAATCGGTCTCTTTTCAGCATAGCATCGATGGTTGCACCATCCTCCCACGCTCTCATTGACACAATATCTGTCGGGTCCGACACAAGCTTCGATTGTACGCAAAACCGGGATTCAGGTCAACCCACCTGCTTGATTAGTGCTAATCTCAGCATACTGCGCAAGCACCCCTTCTCCCTTTAGCTCTAATCAGGACCCACCTTGCCTCACCGCCGCTATTCACGGTTCCTCAAGCTCGCAAAAATCCCCTCGGTTGATGGAAACGGTGACGATTTTGGCGGCCGCGGCGACCGGGATGGCGAGCAGAATGCCCCAGAAGCCGAACAGCTCGCCCAGCGCCATCACCATGATGATGGTGAGAAGCGGGTTCAAATCCATGGAACGCTTGAAGACCAGCGGCTTGACCAGGTATCCCTCGAGAAAATAGATGCCGGCGAAGGCGGCTGCCACCTGCACCAGGGCTACTGCGCTTTGGAACTTGAGGTAGGCGAAAAACAGCGGCGGGATCAGGGCAAGGATGACGCCGATAAATGGCAGTACCGAGGCAAGTCCCGCGAAGATGCCGTTGAACAGGGCGTAGTCGACGTCCAGCAGAATGAGGACGATAGTGGAGAGGATGGCCACGATCAAGGAGATGATCAACTGCCCCTTCAGGTACCCCCCGATGCTCTCATTCACTTCGCGGCCCATCTCCAAAAGGGTGTCCCTGCGCCTCCTGGGGAGCCAGCCGGCGAGGGTCTGCTTGATCTCCTTCTTGTAGTGAAGCATGAAGAAGACCAGGATCGGGGAAAGGACCAGGTTGAACAGGTTGAACACCATGCTCGCCGCAGCGGCATAGACCCCGGCACCCAGGCCGGAGAAGAGCTTGTCCACTCCCTCCACGATCTTGTCGAAGACCCAGCTCCACTCCTGGGCGCCGTAGAGAGGCTCGAATTTCCCCTGCAGTTCCACTCCGAGCGCCTTCGCCTTTTGCAGGTAGAGCGGGAGGCTCGGGATGAGCTCCTGCCCGCGCAGGAAGAGAAACGGCACGAAATAGGAGAAGAAGAAGACGGAGAAGATGCCGAGGATCAGGTAAACGGCGATGATCCCCTGGATCCGGGAGAGCCTTTTCCGCTCCAGCAGCACCACGAAGGGGTCCAGGAGATAGGCGATGACGAAGGAGAGGAGAAAGCAGGACGCGGTGTGATGCATGGCGTGTCCCGCGGCGAAGAGCGCGGCTGCCGCAAGCAGGACAAGCACGGCTTTGTTGGTGGTGCTGCTCGGTGAAGGCATAGGCTCCTCAAGGGGGTGGCCGCTCTAGAAATCGCGCTCCGGCGGGTAGATGTCATGCTCTTCCAGCCAGTGGCCGGCGCGGCCGGTGATCAGTTCCTCCCTGACCGCCTGGAAGCGCTCCAGCTCCTCCGGATAGAAGGAGAGGATCTCGCTCAGCCTGCCGTGGGACTGCTTGCCGACGAAGGCGCGTACCAGCATCGCCTTCAGCCCTTCGTTGGCTACCCCCTGGATGAAGGAGTGCACCAGTTGGCGCTCCTGGCTGTAGTCGAAGCACGGGATCTCAAGGTAGCGCTCATCCTGGGACTCCACCTCCTCCCAGAACGGGTCGTCGTCGTAATCGGTCGGGACGGAGAAGACTTCGCCGGTCTCCCTGTCGAGGAAGTAGGTAAGTTCCGGGTCGCTGCTTTCAAAGGCCTCCATCAGGTCTTCCCAGACGATCTCAAGATTGCGCATCGCGTGCATCTACACCCCTTTGAAACAGATTGAGTCCGAGATTAAGATTAAGATTAGGGGAGCCCCCGAACAGATTGAGACTGAGATTAAGATTAAGATTAGGGGAGCCCCTGTTTCCTTTACCTTGAGCCCATTTTTGTATATATTGCCCGAATGCGCAAGATCTTCATCGCCGATGCCCACCTGAGAAGCCCGGAAGACGCCAATTACCGGACCCTGGTCCGCTTTCTGGAGACGCTTCCCCCCGACACCGATACCTTGTATCTGCTAGGTGACCTGTTCGAATTCTGGATCGGCAACCCGAACCCCGTCTACGGCCATTACCGGGAAATCGTGGACTGCCTGAAGGGGGTGAGGGGGCGCGGCGTGCGGATCGTCTACTTCGAGGGAAACCACGATTTCCACCTCGACCGCTTCTTCGGAAAACAACTGCAGGCGGAGGTGCACAAGTCGGGTGCGGTCGTGGAGATCGGCGGACAGAAGGTCTATCTGTGCCACGGCGACCAGATCAACCACGAGGATTACCGCTATCGAGCCTTCCGCTTGCTGCTGCACAACCCGGTAACCAAGGTGCTGGTCCCGCTCTTCTCCCGGCGGATTGCGGCCCACGCGGCGGCAACGCTGTCACGGCGCAGCAGCAGCAAGCGTGCGGCCAGGCGGGCGCGCTGGGATTACCGTGTGGTACTCGATTCCTTTGCCCGCAAACGCTTCGCCGCAGGTTGCGATGCGGTGATCACCGGCCACTACCACCTGCCGATAATGAAGAGGGAAGAGGGGCATCTCTTCATCTCGGTCGGGGACTGGATCAGCCAGTTTTCCTACGTGCAATGGCTGGACGGCGAATTCACCCTGGAAACCTTCGCCTAAGCGTCAATCGTCAATCGTCCTGTAGAGCTTTGCCAAGCCGTTAATTGTCAATTGTCCATTGTCAACTGTCAATTGTCCTAATCGTCTTCCATCCCGAAGAGCCTCAAATACCCCGCGACCCGCTCGTCGAGGCTCGCTGCCGCAATCCTCCCGCAGATCTCGTCCGGGCGGTAACCCCGGCATACCGCAGGGCGCTCCTGGTAGATGTTGCAGTTCAAGGTGTCGGAGAGGTGCCGGCATCTCTCCCCCGCCCTCTTCCCCAGCGTGCTGATGTCCGGCGCGACGCAGCAGGTCCCGCACCTCAGGCACTCCATAGCTTCACCCGCACCCCGTAACTGCGCCCGCACTCGGTAACTCCATCCCTACCTGAAGAACGCCTCCAGCGCCTGCTCACCGACCGAGGTCGCCTTGATGCGCCACTTGTGCTGGTTGATCACCAGGACGGCGAGGGCGATCTGCGGGTCCTCCATCGGGGCGTAGGCGGCAAACCAGCTGTAGTGGCCGGCCGGGTCGTCGCCGTCGATGGAACCTGTCTTTGCCGCCACGCTGACCGAGGCGAGCATCGGCCTCCCCCTTCTGTCGTGAAAGGCCCTGCGCGAGGTGCCGGTTTTCACCGTGGTGGAGAGCATGTGCGCCAGGGAGGCTGCGGTCTCCGGGGTGAACACGGTCCTGAGCGCCTGCGGCTTGTGGCTGTAGACCAGCGTCCCCTTGGCGTCCCGGATCTCGTTGGCCAGGGAAGGGGCCATCATGACGCCGCCGTTGGCCACGGTGGCCATGATGGCGGCGGCATGGAAGGGAGATCCCTTCACGTCGTGGTCCAGCCCCGCGCCCATCCGCATCAGTTCGTCGACGCTCCCGGGCGCCGGTGCCGTGCTCGGGACCACGGGCGATCCGGGGAAGATGTTCTGGTTGAAGCCGTACCTCCCGGCGTATAAAAGCAGCGGGTCGCGCCCGACCACCTCGCCCGCCAGCCTTCCGAACACCGGGTTCACCGATTTCCCCATGGCGATGGAAAGCGGCATCTCCTGGTTCCCCCGCGCCCTGACCCGCCAGTACTTCGGGTTCTCCGAGGTGAGCCGTCCGTTGAAGGCGAACGGCGTGTCGGCGGAGACCTTCTTTTCCTCGAGCGCCGCCGTGGCGGTGATGATCTTGAAGAGCGACGCCATCGGGTACACGTTGTAGCAGGCTCCCTTCTCCCACCCGGGCTGCAGCGTCGAGTGGGAGACGGTCGCAAGGATCCGGCCGGTCTTGGGCTCCAGGGCCACGAAGAGCCCGTAGGGAACCTGGTACTCCTTCATCAGCTTCTCGACCCTGCGCTGCATCGGCTCGTTGATGGCGTAGACCACCGTCCCCCCTTGCGCCAGAGGTGCGCTGAAGGTCCCCCCCTGCTCGCTGGCGTTCGGATACGCCTCCGCGGCCAGACGGAAGGCCCCCCAGTTGTCCACCCGGGACAGCGGGACGGGGGGCGTCTTGGCAATGGAGCCGGCAGGTTTCGGGCGGGGAGAGCCAAAGAGGGAGAGGATCGGGAAACTGGCGAGTATCAGCGCCACTATCGGCAGGATGATCTTGAGCCGTCTCTTCTGGGGCCTGCTCTCCTGCAGATTCTTGAAGGCGTTGCGCCCTTCCTGCCCCTTCGCCGTGCCTGCACCCCGTCTGCGTCGCTTGTTGTCTATGTCTTTAAAATCTTGCATATCCCGCTCTGCGTCATCAGTTTAATCGCGCCACTATATGTCAACTGATCCCCCTTTGTCAACGTCGGGGGGGATCTTTTCTCCGCTGGCCAGATCCTTCACCGTGACCCCTTGCAAGGCGGTCCGGACGGCGTCGTCCACCGTCTCCAGGATCTGCTGCGCCTGCTCTTCACCGCTGATTGTGCAGGTAGCGCCCCGGCTTTTCAGGGAGAGCAGCACCTGGGCGAGCGCGATCCGATCCAGCTCCCGGGCGGGGTAGTAGGTGCCCCGGGCTCCCTGCACGAGGAAACCCGCCTCGGTGAGATGCAGCAGCGTGTCGCGCACGATGCGAACCGGCATGCGGAGCTTCACGGCGAGGTGCTGCTCGCCCCAGCCGGGGCCCCCCTCGTGAAAGGCCGCCGCGACGTGCCGAAGGGCCGCCAGCGCCACCAGTTCCTTGAGGGAGTGGCTGATGCCGCTGCCGCGGATATCCCTTCGGAAGGTGCGCAGGTTCTGGTGCGCCGCGACCACCTCCATGCCGAAGATCACGATGCTCCAGCTGACGTAGATCCAGACCATCAGGATCGGCAGCGCCGCCAGCGTGCCGTAGATGGCGTTGTAGTTGCCGGCCCCGACCTGGAAGTTGATATAGCACCACTGGGCCAGTTGCCAGAGCGTCCCCGCCAGCACGGCGCCTACCAGTGCCGAACGGTAGCGCACCCGGGTGTTCGGGATGAAGATGTAGAGCAGGAACAGGGCGGTCCAGACGATCAGATACGGGGTGAAGCCTAGCAGGAGCAGGAACAGATCCCCCAGGTAGGTGTACTCCAGGAGCCAGTCCACCAGCCTCTGGCTTTGCAGGGTCGTGGTGATGCTGGTCGCCGCCAGCATGAGCAGCGGCGCGCTCACCAGTACGCTCAGGTAGTCGCTGAACTTGCGGTAGAAGGTGCGGGTCTCGGCGACCCCCCAAACCGAGTTGAAGGCCTCCTCGATGTTCCCCAGCATGTTTATCGAGGTGTAGAGCAGCGCCACGATGCCGATCGCCCCGACCGAACCCATGTTGGTGTTGTCTATGTAGCTGATGACCCGGGTCACCACCACCTCCGAGCCTGCCGCCATCTGGTTCAGGAGCAGGGGGGCGAGCCGGTTCTGTGCGCCCAGCCCCTTCAGCACCGAGAAGGCGAGTGCCAGCAGAGGGACGATGGAGAGGAGCGTCGTGAAGGAGAGGGCCGTGGCGCGCAGCAGGGAGTTGTTGGCGAAGAAGTTCGAGGAGGCGAAGCTTATGAACTGGAGGAACTGGATCGATCTCCCCTTGACCCCGCCTGCCGCGTCCGGGTCGAGTTCCCAGACGCTCTTGGAGAAAAACCGCCGCTTCCCGCTAGATCTGTTCATAAGCCAAGGCCTTTTAAAGACAGGTTAAGGTTAAGATTAAGATTAAGGTTGAGATTAAGACTCTGGTTGAGGCGGCTTGAGAGGCCGAGACGGGTGGGTTGAAGCGTAAGGATGGTCGGCGCAGGGGAATGAAAAAAGCCCACCTAGGTGGGCTTTTTTGCTGCCGCGCTGCTTAGAGCGCCGCCTTCTGCTTTTCCTTTTCCCGCTCCATCGCCTCTTTGCCGGCTTCTATCGCGGAGGAGATGATGTTCTTCTTCTCCAGCACGACCTCCTTGCCGTCTTCGTAGCTCGCCCTGATCTTGTCCTGCGCCTCATTGGCGTATTCCTTGATCTTGTCGACGGCGTCGTCGGCCAGGTCCTTTATCCTGCCGCGCATCTCCTCGCCGGTCTTCGGTGCCAGCAGCAGCGCGGCCCCAACTCCGACAGCTGCACCAGCGACAAACGAAAGCAGCATGGTACCAGTTCCAATATCCTTTGCCATGATAATTACCCCCTTATTTTTTAATTATTCTATCAGCAATAAATTTACCTGCAACCCGCGCGCCGGTCACCCAGGCGGAGGAACCGGCGACCACCTGGGATGCGACTCCGATTATCTTGTTTATCATGCGGATATTGTGACCCGCATGGCCGAGCTCGTCAAGGAGCAGGTTCACCCCGTCGGCATTGGCCGCAGCCGAACTGGTCACCACCTGGATGTCTGCCACGGTGTCGCGCAGCTCCTTGATGAGGGGCCGGATCTCGAGCTGCAGCGATTCCGTAGTGGCGCGCAGGGAGATCGCGGTTTTCTTCATCTCCAGCAGAACCGGGATCAGGCAAACAGCCAGGGCCACAACTGCTACCGCCGTCACTGCCGAGGTTATCTGTAGTAAGAGCATGTGATCCTCCTGGTATTACTCATGGGTAGGTTGGTGGCGCTGCTGCGGGAAGGGGCGAAAAAAATCGGGGAGGCCGCTGAATTGCCGGCCTCCCCGTTTGCTGCAGTAGTTGTTACTTCTTCACCGGTGCGCCCTTCCTGGCAGGAGCAGGTGCAGCCTTTTCGGCGGGTTTAGCCTCACCCGTCGCAGGCGCGGCGGCAGCCGGCTGGCTCCAGCGGTTCAGGTCGTGAGCGATGCTGTGGCACTCGGAGCATTTCGGGAACTTCGCCATGATGGCGGCCGGGTGCGGTTTCACGTGGCACTGGGTGCACTGCGGCACCGTCTTGTGCTTGGCCTGGTGGCAGTAGACGCAGGCAAGCTTGCTGTGCTTGGCAGGGCTTGAAGCGAGCAGCTTGGCGGCCTTGGAATGGCAGGCGGCGCAGAACTTGGTGGGCGTGTCGGCCTTGTAGGCCACGTCCTTCGGCATGTGGGCCTGGTGGCAGACCTTGCAGTCCTTCTGCACCATGTCGGCGGAGTGGGACTTGTGGCACTGGGTGCAGTCCGGAATCTTGCCGTGCACGTTGTGGCAGAAGGAGCAAGCGAGGGCGGAGTGCTTGCTCTTGAAGCTGCGCAGCTTCTCGATCTGCGGCGTGTGGCAGGTGAGGCACGGATCGGTGACGTTGTTGCCGAACTTGATCAGCTTCGGGGTATGGGGGTTCGAGTGGCAGCCGAGGCAACCCTGAAGTTTGAAGTGCGGCTTCCCTTCGTGGCACTGGCTACAGAGCGGGATCGGCTTCTTCACCTTCGGCGGATGACCCAGGTGGCACTCCTGGCAGGTGACCTCGGTCTTGTGCTTGCCGCCGGCCGCCGCGATGTCCTTGGGCGGTTTTTCGTGGCACTTCACGCAGTCACTGCTCGATAGCGTTGCCGTAGGCTGTGCAGGATCGGCTGCTGCCGCCGTTCCGATACATGCGAACAGTACGAACGCCGAAATAAGGTTTAACATTTTTGCTACTCTCATTGCCCCCTCCTTGGTATTAAATCCCAGTTAATAATAATCGAAGGATTTATATACCGTCTTGAGGTGGATTGTCAAGGGATTAGGCGCAGTGGCGACTGGATGCTGGTACTGATTACGGTCTGCCCGGATCATCCGGCATCAGGATTAGGCCGGAATCGATGCAGATCTACCGGTAGGCGGATTAGATGAATTACTGGAAATTATAAATGGAGCACAAACTGAAGGAGAGGCGCATCCAATCGTCCCGGCAATGAAAGCCTGCAGCCGGATGCTAGATCGCCCTCGGCAGCCATGAAGATGAAGATCGGTGAGAGACGCCAGGGTGCTGCTGTTTCGAGGCTGCTGCTGGTCGGGAACCTGGATCAGGACGAGCCGTCGTTCGCGTTTAGCCGTCAGATCGCGGGATGGGCCAGCGTGCCGTGGATCGGTATGCTGTAGACTCCGGGGGAGCTTAGGTACTTGGTTAGGAGCAGGAAGACGAACTTCTGGCGTTCCAGGAAGGCGGGCTTTGGCATCATCTCCATGGTGAGGTTGAGAACCGAGTTGCCGAGCGGCTTGCTGAGCAGGGTGTCGCCCTTCAGCCGCACATAGATGCCGTCGCCGTTCAGGGTGAAACTCTTGAGCACCGCTCGTCCCTTTTCTATATTCAGGGCGCCGCGCACCTCCTTGTAGGAGGCATCCGGAAGGGGCATCTCGCCGATCTTGATCCCGGCCAGCTCGGCACCGCGCAGCTCCAGCTGCAGGTCACCCTCGCCGACCCCCTTCCTGGTGACCATTTTGCCCGTTAAACGCAGCTCCCCTGCGACCCGCGCCCGGGCGACCGTGGTGAAAAACGGGACATCCTCCAGGCGCACGCCGCGGCACTGCAGGTTCCAGCCGGAAGCCTTGCCGAGGTCGATGTCACCTTCCAGCTCGCCGGCGCCGATCTTCCCGCCGTAGCAAAGCCGCACCTTTCCGGTCAGAAGCGGCAGCAGCTTGAGGCCGACCCGCGCGTCGCGCAGCTTGAGCAGCGATCCTTTGGCGCAGGAGAGTTCCACGGCATCGGCCTTGAACCCGAACGGGAAGCGTTTTGCGAACCCGGTGCAGTCGAGGGTGTAGCCGGCGTTGTCGGCGACCCGCACCAACGCCCCTTTGATCGCGTCGTTGGGGGTGAAGAGCAGGGTCAGCAGGACGAAGCAGATGATGGCTGCGGGGATGCCGCAGGAGAGGTAGAGCGCGCGCCGTTTCATCGGGCTCCCGCCGGCGCCGGCTTGATCAGGGCGATGGTGAGGGAGATATCGAGCCTGGAGGGGTCGTCGAAGCGCTGCCTGATCAGGGCCTTCTTCACCGTGACCGGCCGCCCCCCCTTCTCCAGGCGGTAGATCAGGTTGGCAGCCTCATTGGCGCTCAGACCCTCGATCTTCACGTCGGCCGCGTCCTCGACATAGCCGGGTATCTCTTCACCCTTGACCGGCTTGATCTGGCTGCCGCGCCCCTTGATGCCGATCTCCTCGATGATCTTGGCCGGCGAGTCGTCCGGCCTGGTGGCGAGCAGCCTGTTGCTGAGCCGCTGCGCGCCGAGGTTCGCCGCCTGGTAGCGCAGCTTCAGCTTCATCATTTCGGCGATGTCCGACTCGCGTGCCACCCTCTTTTTTTCCAGGGCGGAGATCCTGCCGTTGATCGCGGAGAGGGCGACGGCCACCAGTAACAAAAGCGCCAGCAGGATGCCGATCCGCTGCCGGGTCCGGCTCTCCATCCGCTGCAGCGTGGCTATCAGCTCTTCCCGGGTCATCGGGTCACCCCCTTCATTTTGCCGTGGAAGTTGAAGGTGACGCTGCCGTCGGGCCGCGACTTGATCTCGCTCACCTCGGCCCCGTCGAAGAGTCGCGCTGCCCTTCCCTTGAAATCGGTGGCAGCCTGGATACTCCTGGCATCTCCCTTCAGGCGGACCTCCGTGCCGTCCACCTCCGTTTCGTAGAAGCCCCCCACGTCGTCACCCTTCACCTCGGCCAAATCCTTCAGCAGCTTGAGCAGGTTGCTGGAGGTCTTGGCCCCTTCCAGCCTCTTGATCTCCGAACGCAACTCCGACACCTCGTCGACCGCCTTTTTCCGGGCCGGGAAGATCTCCTTGTAGATCCCTCTGATCGAGAGCTCCAGCGAGGCCAGGTCCCGTTTCACCAGGTAATAGCGCACGCCGCTTTCGGCGAAGAGGAGAAGCACCAGGGCTGCCGCCAGGATCATGCTGATACGGAGCCTTTTGTAGAGCTTCTGGTTTCCCGCGGTGTAGGCGAGCGCGCCCCTGCGCAGGTTGAGCGCGGACCCCTCGGCAACCGCTGCCGCCACGGCGTAGGCCCCGGCAAGATCGTGCGCCGCGTGGGCGTCGTCGCCGAAGGCCTCGGAAAGCCCCCGGGTCGCCTGCGCCAGGGATGCGCTCTCCTTGGAGCTCCCGGCGTAGCTGATCATCTGGTCCAGCTCAACCGCGTGCGCGAGTTCCAGCGCCGCCACGGTCCTTGCCAGTTCCGCCTCTCCCGAGCCCGGCGGCAGCGCCCTGAAGTAGATCGGTACCCCGTCCCGGAAGGCCGCCAGAGCCTCCCCGTCGGTCACCGCCACGCTCCCCGTTGCGGGTGCCAGCTTGTTCCAGTGGAAAAGCGAGGCGGTCACCAGTTCCGGCTCGAGCCCGGCCTGCTTCAGAAGATCAATCTTCTCGGCCAGCTCCTTGCTGCGCCCCCAGACCGCGAGGAACCTTCCCTCGGAGAGCGGGAGCGCGTCGAAGGCGAGCGCGTCCGTGTCGAGCGCCGTCTCTCCTTTCAGCTCCAGCGGCAGGAGCTCCCTCACCTTGGCCCGGTCGGTGATCGGCAGTTCCAGCTCGCGCATGAAGAGCAGCGCCGGCGGCAGTGCCAGGACCACCCTCTGTTCCGCCGCAAGCGCCGAGGCGTCCACCAGGATCCGGGCCAGTTCCCCCTCACCCCCCTCCAGCGGGTGGCGCTCGGCGCAAAGGAAGCCGACACCCCCCTTTTTAGGTCGGAAGCTGGCCAGGATCAACTCGTTCCTTTTCAGCTGTACGATCAGGATATCCATCAATATTCTCTCCAATAAAGCACGGTCGGTTTCAGCCCGTCCATCTTGACCACCGCCTCGGCAACGCTCACGCTATCTCCCACCTTACCCTCGGCGCGGATCCGGTAGATCGTTCCCTGGTAGACCACCCGCAACTGCAGCGATTGAACAAGGGTGTCCAGCCCGGGAATCTCGGACAGACTTTTTATCGGCTTGGTCTTGCGGTACTCCAGGATGCGCTCCACCAGGTCGCCGCTCATGAGCTTCTCGTCCAGCGCGGCAAGGAGCTCCTTGGGGGCGGTGTTTATGTTGATCGGCGTCGCCACCCCGGAGGCGGCCGCGCTCCCGTAGACGGTGACGCAGGAACTCAGCTTGGCCAGCACCTCGGGGGTGAATCCCTTCACCAGCGCGAGTTCCTCGACCGTGTCGATGCTTTCGTCATGCGCCTGGTAGGGACTCTTCAAGGCCGAGTAATAAGCCGTCTCGGCGCCGTTTGGCCGCGGTACGGCGTCGGTGTCCGCCCAGTCCGCCATTGCCTCGTAGAGCTCCGGCGAAAGCTTCAAATGCGTCAAGAGCCGCAAGAAGATGGGCTGGAAAGTGTCATTGCTGACGCCGCTTGGCAGGGCGACGGAATTCAGGTCCAGCTTGCCGCTCTCCTCCTCGATGCTGACCGAGACGGTCCCCTCTCCCAGGGGGACGACCTGCGGCTTGGCCCAGATTTCCAGCAGAGAGGTGAACGGCTCCCCTTTCCTCATCAGGGTGGAGCTCTGCAGCAGCTTGATCCCGCCTGCTATCCCCGACTCGGCAAGGATCCCCGCCTGCTGGGAGGCGACGAAGTTGTGGCTGTGGGAGGTGTCGACATAGACCTCGCTCACGAACTCGACCAGGAGCGCCACGAGCAGCGCCGTCACGATGAGCGTGATGACCAGGGCAAAGCCCCGCTCCCCCCTCATTGCACCGACCTCGCCCTCGGGGAGGCAATGGTGCTGAACAGCTGGCCCCCCTTCATGGTGATGGTGACCCGGACCCGTTCCGGCAGCATGCGGTTCAGCTCCGGCGCGGTATCCCAGCTCTTCACCCATTTGCCGCCGTCGTAGCACTCGACCAGGAAACCCTCGATGACGTCCATTACCGGATAGGGAACGCTCTTGACGCTCGGTGAGAGATAGGGATCTCTCGACTCCCGCATCAGCGTGAGGACACCTTCCCTCTCCTGTACCGAGTAGCGCAGCAGGGTCAGGTCCGAGGCGGGGGCCGGATCGATCCGGGGCGAAGCGATGGCGGTGAACTCCAGAAGGGACGCCGGCTTGCCGAAGCTGTCCCGGTCTTCCACCACCAGGTGCAGCCGCTTGTTCTTCTTGTTGAAGAAGGCCGAGGCGAGCTCGCCGTGCAGCTTTCCGAGCGTGGTCGACAGCTCCCGGCGCTGTTCGATGCGGGCTCCCCCCTTTTCCCGTGCGGAGACGACCGAGAAGTAGGTGCCGTAGAGGGCTCCGGTCAGGATGACGAGAAGCGTCAGCGCGACCAGCAGCTCTATCAGGGTGAACCCCTTGTCGTTATTGAGCATTTTGCGGTGCATATTGCACAAGTGAGAGCCTTTTTCTCTCCTCGTTCCAGATAACCGTCAGGCGGACCCGGTTCAGCCCCGGGATCTCCGTCTCCGAGATCTCCCGCTCCCATTTGAGCGCCGGGTGGTCCGGGGCGAAACTCCCCTTGTTCTCGGTCTGCCCGGCGAAGTCGGGATCGTCCAGCTTGGCGCGTCCAAGGAGTACCGCGGTGGTCTCCTCGGCATCCTGGCCCACGATGGAGAGATGGTAGTTCAGCGAGGAGATCACGGTAAGGAGCACCCCCGCGGCTATGGAGAGTGCGATCATCACCTCCAGAAGGGTGAAGCCTCTCACGACGCCGCCTCCTGGTACCCTTCGAGCACCTTCACCTTGCCGCCGGAAGGGTAGGCGATCACGGTGTAATGCTGCTTGCCACCCTTCAGGTGGATGATGATGCCGTCCCGGTTGCCCCCCGGGCCGAAGTGGATCAGGACCTCCCCCTCGGTGACCCTGCCCAGCTGCGGGTCGGTCACGTCCTCTATGCTGATCCCCTCTTCCACCAGCTGCCGGCTAATGAACTGGTCGTCCGGCGTCAGTTCCTCGCCCGTTGCGGAGATCTTCGAGATCCTGGTGCTGCTCTCGGTCAGGTTCAACTGCAGGCGGTACACCCCCTTGGTGATGACCGCCTGGTCGTTCAGGAACCGGATTCCGCTGGCGAGATTTCGGGCGGAACTCTTCAGTTTGCCGGCTTCGGTGTCAGGAAGGCGCGGGATCACGAGCGCCGCCGAGATCGCGAGGATGACGATGACCACCATCATCTCGATCAGGGTGAATCCAGCCTGCAGCGGGTATTGAGATTTCAGTTGTGGTTTTGACAGCTTTTCTGCTCCCGCAGCGGCCTGAGAAGAAGTGATCGCATCCTCGCCGCCACTTCCGAACTCCGGCCCCCTGACCTACTTCATGCTCCAGTTCTCGATGTCGGCGTTCTTCCCTTCGCCGCCGCGCACGCCGTCGCCGCCGAAGGAGAACAGGTCGTAATCGCCGTGTTCGCCGGGGGAGAGGTAGACGTAGTCGGCGCCCCAGGGATCCTTCGGCACGTTCTTGTTCTCAAGGTAACCTTCGGACTTGTAGTTGTTCGGGATCTTGCCGGCCGTCGGTTTGGCTACCAGCGCCTGCAACCCCTGCTCGGTCTCCGGGAAATTCCCGGTATCGAGCTTGTAGAGTTTCAGCGCCGTCTCCAGGTTCCTGATCTGCACCTTGGCGTCGGCGATCTTGGCGTCGTCGCTCCTGCCGATGATCTTCGGGCCGACCAGTACGGCCAGAAGGCTCAGGATGACGATGACCACCATCAGTTCGATAAGCGTGAAGCCGCGGCTCTCTTTCAAAGTTTTAAACATGCATGAACCTCTCAAGTGAAATGAACTTCGTTTAATAAGTCGGGTCCAGGTTCAGCAAAACCCTGGTTGTTTGCCTCACATCCTTGCAAAGCCGATAAGCCTTTCCTGCCAAAACCTTGTCAGCACTTTCCCCGGGGTAACGAAAATCAATAGCAAAAGCGTTGAGCATATGAAGCGATGGCCGGATCGTTTCAAGAAGTGGATAAGAAGGGATGATCTTGTCCAGTAATGCGGAGAGGTTGTGGGTTTTACCAAACTCGATCTCCTCTTCCTGCAACATGGCCTTCAGATACTTCTCTACGCACTGCTGAGTGTGGAAGCAGACTGCATCATAATTTGGGGCTTTTCTCGCTCGCAGTTCCCTACCCGCGGTAGAAAAATCCCCTTCAGCTTTCAGGACCCACTCTTCAGTGAGAAGCTTCATAAAGAACCTTCCCTTTCCGTACCACCTCCTGCAAGAAAAAATCGTGCAGTTCCAGGCGCGTTGCCAGTTGCTCGGGTGTCCTGACGATCAGATCAACTGGCAGGGTTGGGTGCACCTTCTCCAGGATTTCCATCGATTTGTATATCGGCTGGCCTTCAAATCGGAGTACTACCAGCAGATCCAGATCGGAGTCCTCACAGGGGTTTCCGTAGGCATAGGAACCGAAGAGGATGATTTTCTCCGGCCTGCAGCTAGCGGCTATCCGAGCGGCTATGTCATCAATCTGTTTCTGAGTAATCATGCGGATACCCCGTTGCTGCATTTCGGGCAGATGTTGCAGGTTTGCCCTTGTGTGTAGGGGTGAAGTCGTTAATTCTACTTTACTTCACCAACTGGTTCAGCTGGAAAATCGGGAGCAGCACGGCGAGCACCACGAACCCTACGCAAAGCCCCATGCCTAGCACGAGCAGCGGCTCCAGGAGCGCCATGGAGCGGGTCACGCTGGCGTTGAACTCCTTCTCGAAGGCGTCCCCCGCCTTGATCAGCATCCGGTCCAACTCGCCGCTCTTCTCCCCCACGGCAGCCATGTGGGTGAGAAGCGGCGGGAAGAGCGGGCTCTGCTTGAGCGCCGAGGAGAGGCTTCCCCCCTGGATCAGGGTTTCCCGGGCAGTGGCGAGAAAGGAGCGGTATTCCCGGTTCACCACAGCCTCGCCGGTGATCTCCATCGCTTTGATGATCGGGACGCCGCTCGCCAGCAGCAGCCCCAGTACCTTGGCAAAGCGCGACAGTATCAGCCGCTGCCAGAGAGCCCCCAGCAGCGGGAGCTTGAGCAGAAACCGGTCCCGCTTCTTGAGAAGTTCCTCGTGCCGTGAGAGTTTCTTCCCTGCCGCAAACAACCCGATGCCGATCAGAATGAGCAGCCACCACCCCTTCCTGACCAGCGTGCTCACCTGAATCAGGACCACGGTTATGAAGGGGAGGGCGGCCTTGCTTTCCTGGAACACGGCAACGATCTTCGGTACCACGAAGGCGAGCAGAAAGAGCATCACGGCTCCCCCCACCAGCACCATCAGTATCGGATAGGCTAGGGCGGTGGTCACCCGGCTTCTTACCTCGGCCTGGTCCTCCTGGAACTCGGCAAGCCGCTCCAGTACGACTTCCAGGGCGCCGCTCGCCTCGCCTGCCGCGACCATGCCGACGTAGCTCTCGGAAAAGACCGCGGGCTCCGCGGCAAGGGACTGCGCCAGTCCCTGCCCCTCTGCGAGCCGGTCCCGCACCCGTCCGAGCACCCGCTTCAGTTCCCCGGGCGCTTCCTGCTCCCAGAGTGTCGACACCGCTTCGTACACGGGTACCGCGCTCCCCAAAAGGGTGGCGAGTCTCCTGGTGGCAAGGGAGAGCTCGGGGACGCTGACGCGGGAGCTGAACAGCTTCTTGCCGCCGGTGTCGAGCGCCGGTGCGATCTCCTTGGCGTAGAGCCCCTTCTGCTTCAGATGGAGCCTCGCCTCGTTCAGGGTGGCTGCATCGACCGTCCCGGAGACCTCGCCGCCGCCGGAGTTGAAGGCGCTATAGCGAAAGGTCGGCATAATCGTCCTGGGTCACCCTCAGGACCTCCTCGATGGTTGTGATCCCCTGCGCGGCCTTGGCCAGCCCGTCTTCCCGCAGGGTACGCATCCCCTTGGAGACGGCGTACTCCTTGATGGCGCCCGAGGAGGCCTGCCGGATGATCATGGAGCAGAGCTCGGCGTCGATCGGCAGCAGCTCGTAGATCCCGATGCGCCCGATGGAGCCGAGATCGAAGCACTTTTCGCAGCCGCGCCCGCGGTACAGAAGCGGCGGCAGCTCGACCCCGGGATAGCTGCGGTCCGGGAGGTAGGATTCCTTGCAGTGCGGGCAGATGACACGCACCAGCCGCTGGGCCAGCACCGCGGAGAGCGACGAGGCGACCATGAACGGCTCGATTCCCATGTCGATCAGCCGGGTCACGGCGGTGGCTGCGTCGTTTGTGTGCAGCGTGGAGAGCACCAGGTGGCCGGTAAGGGAGGCCTGCATGGCGATCTCGGCGGTCTCGGCGTCGCGGATCTCGCCGATCATGACGATGTCCGGGTCCTGCCTGAGGATGGAGCGCAGCCCGTTGGCGAAGGTGAGCTCGATCTTCGGGTTCACCTGGATCTGCCCCACCCCTTTCAGCTGGTACTCGATCGGGTCCTCGACCGTGATGATGTTCTTCTCGGGAGAGTTGATCTGGCTGAGCGCGGCGTAGAGCGTCGTGGTCTTGCCGCTCCCCGTAGGCCCTGTGACCAGGATGATGCCGCTGGTGCGGCGGAGCAGCCGCTCCATGAAGGCGTCGTTGGCCTCGGAGAGGCCGATCTCGCGCAGGCTCAGGATGCCGCGCTGCTTGTCCAGAAGCCTCAGCACCACGCGCTCGCCGAAAAAGGTCGGGATCAGCGAGACGCGGATGTCGACATCGCGTCCGGCCACCTTGACCCGGATCCGGCCATCCTGCGGCAGCCTCTTCTCGGCGATGTTCAGTCCGGACATGATCTTCACCCGGGAGGTGAGCGCCTCCTGAATCACCTTGGGCGGCGAGAGCATCTTGTAGAGCAGGCCGTCGATCCGGAAGCGGACCTCGAGCTCGCGCTCGAACGGCTCGATATGGATGTCGCTGGCGCGCTCCTTGACCGCCTGGAACAGGATCGAGTTCAAAAGCCGGATCACCGGCGCCTCGTCGGTAAGCTCCATCAGGTCGCGCGGCTCGTTGAACGAGGTGGCAAGCGCCGAGAGCTCCTCGCCTTCCAGCTCCTCGACGACCTCCTGGGCTGAGCCGGAGAGCCTGGAATAGAGGCGGTTCACCGCGTCGAGGAGGACCGGACGCGGCACGGCAACGATGGAGACCGGAAGGCCGAAAAGTCCGGCCATCTCGTCCACCGCCAGCAGGTTCGCCGGGTCGGCGCTGGCGGCGACGATGCACCCTTGCGCTTCGTGAAGCGGCAGCAGCAGGTTGTTGCGCGCGAAGTTGAGCGGGATCCGGGTCACCAGCGCACCGTCCACCTTGCTGTCGTCGATCTCCGCCTGGAACGGCAGGCCGAGCCGCTTTGCGATCTGTTCTATATCCATCGTTTCTGCCATGAGTGAAATCCGGGAAAAGGCCGTTCTACGTTCTATATTCAACTTAGAACGTAGAACGGGTTATTTAGTTTTCAGCGACTGCTCGATGTCGATCGGCGCGTTCTTTTTCACCGCGTCGCTGAAGGTGTCCTTCTGGAAGTACGACACCTCTGCCATGTCGCGCGCGTCCTTGATGATGCGCGGGGTGAGCATGATCAGCAGGTTGGTCTTCTCCCGCCTGGTGTTCTTGGTCTTGAAGAGCCAGCCCAGGAAGGGGAGGTCACCCAGGAACGGGATCTTGCTCTCGGTCACCTGGTCCGTGTCCTGGATCAGACCGCCTATCACGACGGTGTCGGTGTTCTTCACCACCACGGAGGTCTTGGCGGAGCGCTTGGTGCTGCCGAGGTTCGGATTGGTTGCGGTGCCGAAATCCTTGACCGCCGAGATCTCCTGGTAGATGTCGAGTTTGATGTAGTCACCCTCGCTGATCTGCGGCTTGATCTTCAGGATGATACCGGTGTCCTTTCTTTCGATCGACTGCTGCGACAGACCGGTGGAGGTCAGGTTGGTGCCGGAGAGGAAGGGGACGTTCTCGCCCACGAAGATCTCCGCTTCCTTGTTGTCGCTCGTCATGATGTTGGGCGTGGAGAGGACGTTGAGCGCGCCGTTGGTCTGGAGCGCCTGCAGCACCACGGGGAAGTTTGCGGCGCTGCTGAAGGCGCCCAGGTTGCTAAGCGACAGCCCGGCCGCGCCGAGGGGGGAGAGGGAGGAGACGAGGCTTGCGAAGGAGCCGAAGGGGTCGAAGCTTGCCGCCGTCGAGACGGAACCGCTGGAAGCCGCACCCACGAAACCCCACTGTACCCCCAGTTCTCTCGCCTTGTTCAGGGAGACCTCCGCGATCATCGCCTGGACGAAGACCTGTTTGTTGCGGCGGTCCAGCTTCTGGATAACCTGCACCAGGTTCTGGTAGTCGTTGGGCGAGGCCACGATGACCAGTGAGTTGGTCGCCTTGTCGGGGGTGATGCTCAGCTTCCCCCCTTCAAAAAGGGCCTGCTGAGGTATGGCCGCGCCCGGTGTTGCAGCAGATGTCCCCTTCACCAGTCCCTCCAGCACCTTGGCAACCTCCGCCGCCTCCGCATTCTCCAGGTAGTAGACGTTCACCTTGCTGCTCGTGGTCGGGGGGACCACGTCGATCATCGAGATCAGCGTTTTTACGTCCTGCTTGTCCTTGTCGCTGCCGAAGATGATCAGGGCGTTCAGCCTGGTGTCGGCGACCACCGCGGCGGCGCCGGCCTGCGCCGGCTGTCCCGGTTTCGTCGCCTTGCCGCTGAACCAGTCCCTGATCAGGGCGGCCACGCTTTCGGCTCCGGCGTTCTTCAGGAAGACCAGTTCCGCCCCCTCGCGCACCTGGTCCGTGTCGATATGTTTCAGTATCTCCAGGATCTTCGGCATGTTGAGCGCCGAGTCCACCACGAGGATCATGTTGGCGGCACCAAAGGCGGAGATGTGCCCGTCCTTGGAGACAAGAGGCTGCAGGAAGGTCACCGCGTCCTGGGGCGATACATGGTCCAGTGGGATCACCCGGGCCTGGTAGGTGTCGTTGACCGCGGCCTTCTCGCCCTCGGAAAGGACCTTCATTCCGGACTGCTTGGCCGTACCGGTCGGCACGATCTTCAGGACCTTGCCCGCCGAAACCACGGTGAACCCCTTCAACTCCAGCACCGAGGTGAAGACGTTGTAGGCCTCCTCATTGGAGAGCTTCGCCGGCGAGAAGACCGAGATCTTCCCCTTCACCCGGTCGTCCATGATGAAGTTCTTCCCGGTCAGGTCGCTGATGAACTTCACCATGGTGGCGATGTCCACCTCGGTGAAGTTCAGCACCACACCCTTGGCAAGGACCAGGCTGGGAGCGGCAAGTAAGAACATGAGCATAGCAATGGTACGCGCAACTCTGCTTTTCAATGAAACCTCCGAGAGGCAGATTAAGATTAAGATTAAGATTAAGATTAAGATTAAGATTAAGATTAAGATTAAGTGAAATCCGATTTTCTGTTCTTTAATGTCACGACTATCTTATTTATTTCTAAACATAGTGCCGAAAGTGCATTTTCCAGAGAATCGGCCTCTTCATGGCTCATATAACCGACTCTTCTAGAGTATTCGATATGGCTCTGCGTTTCAGTCAACGAGCCACGTGCGTGGTAGTAGAAATTAACTTTGTCAAGGAGGTGCATTCTGCCAAATGCTTCTGCAATGTTTGCAGATATGCTTAATGCCGACCTTCTTATCTGTGAGGTAAGGCCGTAATCTTCCTTCTTGGGAAGGTGCTCGGTTGCAGAATACACCCGTTCCGCAACTTCCATCGCCTGTTGCCAGACCGGCATGTCTTTGAAGCTACGGTACATGGCATCCTCCGATGAACTATCGGTCTTAACATACCCTGTCTCACTGCTTCTTTTGGCGAATCACTTAATCTTAATCTCGATCTCAATCTGTCTATCGGATTTCATAATTGAACGTGGTCGGCTGGCCGTCGCGGATCAGGTCCAGCTTGATCCGGCTCTGTCCCTTGAGCGAGGCGAAGGACTGGATCGCCTTCTCCGGGGAGTCGATGGGAAAGTCGTTCATCCTGAGTAGCACGTCGCCGTTCCTGATGCCGATGGTCCCGAAGATCCCCTGAGGCTTCACCTCGGTGGCCCGGAACCCCTCGACCTTGCCATCCTTGATGCTCGGCAGAAGACGGGCATCGGTCATCGCCTGGCCGATGTTGTCCAGTGCTGCGTTCAGCGCACGCTGATCCACTACGTAGTTGCCGGCGCCGGTCTGGGATGCGAGCCCGCCCCCGCCCGGGGAGGGCTGCGCAGGGATGGCCGCCTGGGCCGCAGCCTCGGCCGCGACCGCGGTCGGCGTGAGTATCTTTACCCTTTTCCCGCCGACCAGAATCTCGGCCAGGTCCTTTTTGACGGAGACCAGCGGTCCCGCGGAAAAAACGGTCTCCCCCAACCTGAAGACCCGCTCCTCGTGGCTCGATCCCTTCTGCACCAGCGCGAAGGTCTCCCTGAAGGAGCCGACGGCTGTCCCGAGCAGGATGAGGTCTCCCACGGCCGGCGCCGGGGCCGCAACTGCGGCCTGCTGCTGCGCCGGAGGAGTCTGCACGATCGGGGTCAGCTTCCCCTGGGTCGCCTTGCCGAACAGCCCCTGCTCCAGAATCGGCGCGAAGCTAAGGAGCTCCTCCGAGGTCGCGGCCGGCGGAGGCTCGGCTGCGGAGTTCCGGGCGCTTCTCGGGTAGAGCGTCGAGATCTTGAAGCTGATCAGGTCGGCACTGATCAATGCCAAGGCTCCGATGACCAGGATGCTCAACGCTATGTTGAGGGGGAGAATCCAGCGCGGCATGAAAGTCCCTTTTTTTGCTGAGTCGTTAGAACTGACCGAATATATTAGATGCCCCATCCTTATGCAACAAAAAAGGGGGAAGCTCGGACCACGCTCCTTCCCCCCTTGGCTCCCTTGCACAGGGATTCTTCGTCTGAGCTGCTGCACTGCCAGGCGGCATCCTCCACGGGGCTCCCCTGGTGGCGCAATGGCGACCTCGTTATCATTAACACGTTTCGCGGCAGGCGGGCGGTGTGCTGCGCCCGTACCCGAAGCAAGACCTGTGCCGCCTCAGGAGGGGGCCGCACTGCACCCCATTCATTGTAACAACTGGCTGCAGGCATTTCAACGCGAGCGGCCAATGAAAACGAAAAACGGACCAATTAATGTGCGCAGCAGCCCCTTTCGTGAAGCGATCTGCCGCTCCCCTCGGGGCGGCACGGGCGCTGACCTCCCCGTCGCCTGGCGGCGCTGTGCAGAATTTTGACCATGCGGCATATATTTGACGCAACCAGCAGCGCTCCCTTGTTGAACTTGACTTGGCTGCTGTGCTACACTCACCCATCTATTTGCCTCTTCTTTCAGGAGTTACACCATGGACCCCATCATCGTCACCGCATCCACTCCGATGGAGCTCTCACTGCTGGGAGAGGCAGCGTGCGCCGTGCCGATCGGCGGGGTCGGCCATCTGCAGGCTTACCGTGGAGCCATCGGCGGCAGAGAAATAATTCTTGCCGTGACCGGCCTCGGCAAAGTCAATGCCGCCTGCGCCACCACACTGCTTTTGGAGCGCTTCAGGCCGGAATTTGCCATCAATACCGGCTGCGGCGGCGCCTTTGCCGGCTGCGGGCTCGGCGTCGGAGGGTTGGCAATCGCCGAGAGCGAGAGCTTCGCCGACGAAGGGGTTCAGACGCCAGAGGGATGGAAGGGGCTCGACCTGATCGGCATTCCGGTATTTCAGGGGCGCGGGGAGCGGATCTTCAACCGGGTTCCGCTCTCCGGAGAACTTGCCGCCGGCGCTCTGGCGTGCGCCAGGGAGCACGGCTTTGCCGGAGGGATGGGGCCTTTTCTCACCGTATCCACCTGCAGCGGCACTGCCAGCCAGGGAGAGGAGCTGCTGCGGCGCTTCCCCGGCATCTGTGAAAACATGGAAGGCGCTGCAGTGGCGCAGGTCGCCCTCATCTACGGCGTACCCCTCCTCGAGGTGCGCGGCATCAGCAACATGGTCGAGGATCGCGATCCGGCGCGCTGGGACATAAGGCGCGCCGTCGCCGAAGCTCAGAGATTTCTGTTCATTTATCTGGAAAAGGCGTAATTTTCTGTTTTCGGTTGGCATATATTGAGGCAGAGGATTTCGAGCAGTTGAACAACTTTCAGACGATACCAGCCGATTAATTCACGGACTAATGCACTATCTACAGAACACGGGAATAAGAGGGACAAAAATACAAATGAGTGTTGTCCTGCCTTTTAACTGCCAACCGAAAACCGAAAACAGTAAACTGTCTCTAGGCTTTTCCCCCTGCCCGAACGATACCTTCATCTTCGATGCGCTGGTGCATGGGCGGGTGCCGTGCGGCGGGCTCGGCTTTTCCGAGAGGCTGGAGGACGTCGAGACCCTGAACCGCCTGGCGCTCTCGGGCCTGCTGGACGTCTCCAAGGTCTCCTACCACCTGCTGGGGCATATCCTCAAGGATTACCTGCTGCTGCGAAGCGGCGGGGCGCTGGGACGCGGTTGCGGCCCTCTCCTTGTGGCACGCGAAGCGCTGGATCCCGCCCGTCTTGCCGGCCGCAAGATCGCGCTCCCGGGCCGGTACACCACCGCCGCCCTGCTGCTCAGGCTCTTCGACCCGTCGCTTACCGACTTGGTCTACCTCCCCTTTCACAAGATCATGGCGGCGGTCGCCGACGGCTCGGTCGCGGCCGGCGTCATCATTCACGAATCGCGCTTCACCTTCGCCTCGCACGGGCTGCTTCAGATGCTGGACCTGGGACAGTGGTGGGAGCAGCAGACCGGGCATCCGATCCCGCTCGGCGGCATCGCCGCGCGGCGCAACCTGGGACGCGGGACCCTGCTCGCCCTGGAGCGCGGCATCGCGCTGAGCGTGGCCCACGCCTTCGATCAGCCGGCCGAGGCGCGTCCCTACATCCGCGCCCACTCACAGGAGATGAGCGACGCGGTCTGCGACGCCCATATCGGACTCTACGTAAACGGCTTCTCGCGCGATCTGGGAGTGGAGGGAGAGGCGGCGGTACGGCTGCTGCTCGATCGTGCCGCGGCGGCGGGAATTATCCCGCAGCCATGCGAGCCGCTCCTTGTCGTTTAGGGCACTTTTTATCGGAAGCTTTAGCAACGATATTCTCAAGTTGTCTGCTTTCCTGCCGAAACGTGCAACAGTGTCGTAGCATGGTGGAGGTCTACCGGATGTCAAAGCGATTCAAATGGAAGCGGCATATCCTTCTAGCCATTGGTTTCATGGTCTTGTTCTGGATCTGCGATGCGCTTATCGACGTCCTGTTCTTTCGCGAGGAGAGCTTCCTGCACGAGCTTTTCGGCGCCGAGCCTCGCGAGCTCTGGATGCGGACCTTTTCGGCGAGTTGTCTGGCCGGCTTTTTCCTGGCCATGTCGGTCCTGACTGAGCGCAGCCGCAGGGCGGAGGCGGCTCTCAGGCACTCCGACGAACTTGCCGGCATTTTCTTCAAGTCCACCAAGGATGCCATCTGCATCATCGATATCGACGGCCTGACCATTGCCGGTGCCAACGGCGTCTTCCTCTCCAAGTTCGCCCTCACCGAGGAGAAGGCGCTGGGCAGGAAATTCCCCGAACTGGCGGCCAGCCACGGGCTCCCCGACGAGGTCCTGGCGCATCTTGCGGTAAGCGCCGCCAGCGGCTCCCCGCAAACCTGCGAAATCAGCTACCACGGCAGCGACGGCGAAAAGCACTACGAGGAGGTCTCCACCTACCCGATCGGCGACCCGCAGCAAGGGATCGAAAAGGTCCTCCACGTGGCGCGCGACATCACGGTGCGCAGGAGTTCGGAGGCGCTGCTCAAGGAGTCCGAGGCGAGATACCGGGCCATTTTCGAGAATACCGGCACAGCCATGGCGATCATCCTCCCCGGCGGGACGCTGCACATGGTCAACAGGGGTTTCGAGTCGATGACCGGCTTCAGCCGTGAAGAGCTCGAGGGAAAGAAGCTTTGGACCGATTTTGTCAGCCCGCGGGACCGGGAGGCGATGCATGAGCACCGCGGCTTCGATTGGTGCGATTGCGGCGGCCTGCAGCGATGCTTCGAACTGCAGACGGTGGACCGTTTCGGCGCCATGAGGTCGATGGCCGGCAACTGGGCCGCAATCACAGGGACCGAGCAGGCCGTCCTCTCTCTGGTGGACATCAGCACCCAGAAGCTGATCGAGGAGGCGCTCCGGGAGAGCCAGGCAACCCTCGCGGTGGCCCAGCGTATCGCACGGCTTGGCAACTGGGAGTGGGACCTGATCACCGATACGGTCACCTGGTCCGAGGAGATGTACCGCATATTCGACGTCGATCCCGCCGGGTTCTCTCCGACGCACGAGTGGGTGCTCCAGGCGGTGCACCCGGAGGACCGTGAGATGGTGGTGAGGTCGGTGAACGACGCCATCTACAACAAGAAGGCCTATGACCTCGATTACAGGATCGTCCTGACCGGCGGCGCGGTGCGCACCCTCTCGGCACGTGCCGAGGTGACCTACGACGCGCACGGCGCGCCGCTACGCATGGTCGGCACCAACCAGGATGTCTCCTGGCGCAACGAGGCGGAGCTGGCGCTTCGCAGTTCCGAGGAGAAATTCTCCAAGGCGTTTCATGCCAGTCCCGATTCCATCGTGATCACGCGGGCCGAAGACGGCACCTACATCGACGTCAACGAGGCGTTCCTGGAGTGCACCGGCTACACCAGGGAAGAGGTGATCGGGAGGAGTTCCACCGAGATCAGGCTCTGGGCCGACCCGGACGCCCGCATGGTGATGCTGCGGCTGCTGAACCAGCACGGCCACGTGCGCAACCTCGATGTCCGGTTCCGGATCAAGTCGGGCGAAATCCGGGAGCTGCTCTGGTCGGCAGACGTCATCGAATACAGCGGCGAGGCGTGCCTGATCGCCATATCGCGCGACGTGACGGACCAAAGGCATCTGGAGAAGGAACTCCTGGAGAGCGACGCCAGGCTCTTCATGAAGCACGAGGAGCTGAAGAACCTGTTTTACCAGATGGAGGGAATCAGGCGCGAGTGGGAGGAGACCATGGACTGCATCAGCGACATGTTCATCCTCGCCGACCAGTGGGGCAAGATCCGCAGGTTCAACCGGGCCGTGGAGACCTTCACGGGGAAGGCCCACCGGGACATCGTGGGAAGGGAGTGCCTGACCTTTCTGGAGGATCACGGCTTGAAAGGGCACCTGGAGGCTCCCGGCGTGGAGCTTTTGCACAAGGAAAGCGGGAAGTGGTTTGTCCTCAACCGTTACGCCTTCCCGACCGCCGAAGTGGACGGTTCCACGCGGGAGGTGGTCATCATCAACGACACCACCAGCATCGGCCTGCGTCGCCTTTCCAGCCCTGTGCGGCTGGCAGCGAAGAAGTAGGCGCCTCGCTAAAAACGGTTGCTGAATCAGGTGCTTGCAGTGCAGCGGGGGCATTGGTCCTTGACTCGGCCTGGCTCTCATGTTATATAGACACCTCGCCCAACAAAGGAGGTGCGCATGGCGTCACCCGAGCGGAGCGGCAGGATGGCGCGTATTTGCGCCGTTTGCCTGATGCTCCTCCCGATCCACACGCTTCCCCTGCTGGCTGCAGAAAAGGTAGTCGAGAACCCGGTAGAAACAAGTGTAGAACCGCAGCAGAAGACATCGTTGGTAAAGAAGGTAGTCGGCATTGCATCGTACTATGCCAGAAAGTACCATGGGAGGAAGACCACCTCGGGAGAGCGGTATCATCCGGAAAAGATGACCGCAGCCCATCATAGTCTCCCCCTTGGCACCAGGGTTCGGGTTAAGAACCTTGCCAACGACAAGGAAGTGACGGTTGTCGTCAATGACCGTTGCCGCAAGAAGAGTATCCCGTTCATAGATCTTTCACGGGCTGCGGCAAAGAAACTGGGATTTTTCGGTGCGGGAAAGGCCAATGTGGCCATAATACCGCTGGCTGAGGGAGAATCCTGATAGCTTAATTCACAATTTGGGCGAAGCAGAAGAAAAGACCGGGGCACTCCCCCGGTCTTTTTTCGCATCAACTTCAGCACCGGGAGAGGGTGCGGGAAATCAGCATCGAGCTTAACCCGACTAGCGATGATCTTCCGCTGCTTAAACTCCCTCCCCTTCAAGGGGAGGGTGGGGGTGGGGATGGGGTAGTTCCAGTGAAAAAGCACCCCCATCCCCCTCCTGACCTCCCCCTTGAAGGGGGAGGAACCTGAACAGCGGAAGACTGACGCTAATCGGGTAACTTAATGGCAGTGCTCCCTGACCCTCCACCTCCGGGGGCGGGGGGTGGAAATCGCGATGCAGCGAGTTGCCGGTCAGGGATCTTCATGCTTTGTGTCCTTCGACTGCTCGGCCAGATCCTTTTTCCTCCCGATCAGATAGGCGTCAACGATTCCGACTATCCAGCACAACAAAATTCCTGTCGAAGCAGACATGAAACCGTCGGAAAGGGCGGATGAGTGGCTGGCCGAACTGAGTATCGCGACTATATCGACCGCTCCACCCTCCGCTTCGATCTTCTCCAGCATCGTTACCGCTTGCCGGAGCGCCTTCATCACAACCAGCGCCAGGCATGCCGAGACCGCTGCAATCAGGGCGATCCCCCGGAGATAATGCTTCAGCCAAAGTTGTCCGATTCCGGGCAGGATCAGCCCCGACAAAAGCGCGCCCTTCAGTGACTTTTTCATTGCCCACTCCTCGCCTCGGTTTTCATCCAGCTGAATAGCCCTCTCCCGGCTATGCCACCTGATCAGTGTAGATGATATGCGGCTGGCTTGCAAAGGTGCCAAACTCAAGCGAAAGGAGGCGGAGTGGACCGCGTCGCTTTGCAGCAGGGGAACCGGGATCGGCTGCACAGCCTGCAGTTTTCGGGATTGTCAGTGAAATCAAAATGTGTAGACTTTAATCCTGTTCGTCGAAGCGGGGCGCAGCATGGGAGTCGGACCTGGAGTGCCGCCTGCAGACCGGTATCGAGGCTGAAGCGACCAGTCAGCCAAGAGGCATCGGAGGTATCCATGGAGTACCAAAAGAGAAGAATGTCAATGGTGAGATTGGTTCTCGAACTGATCGAGCAGTTCATTGTTCTCGTATTTCTGGAGCTGAAGCTGGCCGCGCTCGAGATCAAACGCAACATGAATTCCGCCAGGAACGGTGCCGTCCTGCTTGGGATGGGGGCTTTCCTGCTGCTGTTTGCCGTGCCGGTCTTGGTAGCGACAGCCGTCGCAGCCCTGGCCCTGGCCCTTCCGGTCTGGTTTGCGGCGCTCATCATGGCCGTCGTGCTCCTGTTCGTCGGCGCGGCGTTTTTAATGACCGGGCTTAGCAAGGTGAAGCACTTCACCGTGGTTCCGACGGATACTTTAGATCGCGTAGAGAGCATATCGAAAAAGCTCAAGAAGCATGCCGAGCAGCACGGGCATGTGTAGCACCTCTGCAGCTTTACTCCCGCCTCCCTTGAAGCTGAGAAAGACCCATCTCGACACAGCTTCTACCTCCCCTCCTCCCCCCGGAGGGGGCACTGCCATTAAGTTAAGCGCGATTCCGTGAATCATGTAGGGTGGGCCGTGCCCACCATCAGGATGCGGTTGTGGTGGGCACGGCCCACCCTACCTCTCATTCCCTTAACTTAATGGCAGTGCCTTCAAGGGGAGGGGGTGCGAAGGGGAGGGGGCATCAGAACTCGAAGAGAAATCCGCCAAGGCAGCCGGTGCCTCCGAGGTTGACCGAACCGGAAGGAATGGTATCCACAGTGGCGCGGGTATACTTGGCTTCGACGAAGAAATAGGTGTGATCCATCCCGAAATCCAGATACAGATCCTTGGCCGATTCCGGCTCCAGTCGATCCAACAATAGTTGTACCCCACCCCTGGCGTGGTATCCGTTCACCGACCCTTTTGTCTTTCCCTGACCCTTCACATGTTGCCGATAGAACATCCGGGTCCAGCCTCCTCCGGCGTAGGGGACCAGCCACTGGTTCTCATTGAAGACGCCGCGCGCCAGAACAAACAGGTTCAGCGGCATCTGCTCATGGGTGACCTCGCCGGTGGCAGCGTCGCTGTTGAAAATTGGCTGGAGCCCCTTTCCCGTGGCCCTGGCGTAGCTCCCTTCCAAGCCGACCTCTATCTGCCGGTGCAGCTTGTAGGCTAAAGCGGCACCGTTGGGCCGTGCCCACCATCAGGATGCGGTTGTGGTGGGCACGGCCCACCCTACCTCTCATTCCCTTAACTTAATGGCAGTGCCTTCAAGGGGAGGGGGTGCGAAGGGGAGGGGGCATCAGAACTCGAAGAGAAATCCGCCAAGGCAGCCGGTGCCTCCGAGGTTGACCGAACCGGAAGGAATGGTATCCACAGTGGCGCGGGTATACTTGGCTTCGACGAAGAAATAGGTGTGATCCATCCCGAAATCCAGATACAGATCCTTGGCCGATTCCGGCTCCAGTCGATCCAACAATAGTTGTACCCCACCCCTGGCGTGGTATCCGTTCACCGACCCTTTTGTCTTTCCCTGACCCTTCACATGTTGCCGATAGAACATCCGGGTCCAGCCTCCTCCGGCGTAGGGGACCAGCCACTGGTTCTCATTGAAGACGCCGCGCGCCAGAACAAACAGGTTCAGCGGCATCTGCTCATGGGTGACCTCGCCGGTGGCAGCGTCGCTGTTGAAAATTGGCTGGAGCCCCTTTCCCGTGGCCCTGGCGTAGCTCCCTTCCAAGCCGACCTCTATCTGCCGGTGCAGCTTGTAGGCTAAAGCGGCACCGTACTCCCCGATGAAGCTGCTGCCATAGAATTTTGACCAGTTCGCCGCGTCGGGAAAAAACGCGCCCCCCTTCAGTTCCAGGGACCAGTGAGGCCGGTCGGCGCCTTCCTCTGCGGCGAATACCAAACTCGGAGTTATTATAAGAATCGCTGCCAGCAAAATGAATTTTTTCAACGCGAGCCTCCGGACTGCACCAGCATTTTCCTCTGACTCCTCTGATACAGATACAGAAAAACCGGGATTGAAATCAAAAGGAAAAGGGTTCCGATCTTGATCAATAGCGGCGTGTGCAATAGGAAAATTGCCCCTGCTACCAGAGGCAACAGGGCGAGCCGGACCGGGAATTTGAGCCAAGGATGTGCATTAATCAATTTGGCGCCGCACGGGCCGTAGCGGTAGTACCAAGCGACGAAGGCCCTGCCGGGAGCGTTGGTCATGAGGACGTGGTCCCTGAACTCCCGCAGGACCTGAACCTGAGGTGCCGAATAGAACCCGTAGGCAGCGGTGGCGATGAAGCACCCTTCCTTGGACAGGTTCGGATAGGGAGAAATGGCCTCAGGTGATACGTTTTGAACCTCAGAGATGCCGCTTTGCGCGATGTCGCCGATACCCAGGGGGACTTCTTCGGAGTACGGGCTTTCATTGGCGCTTCCGGCCCCGGGCGCAAGGCTGCGGTCGACGACAGCGGTGACTGCGAGGAAAAAGGTGTTCCGGGAGATGGCACGAATGGCCACGTAATGGGGGGTTCCGTTGCTCAGACCGGGTAGCAGGTACGACGTTTGCTCAGCATTCTCAATAGTGACGGGGGGGAAGGGGAGGGAGGTGGCATTGAACTCGGTGGAGCTGTGGAAGATCTCGTACCCGGTCGCACCGGTAACCCGGTTCCAATTGAGCTGAAGGGCCTGGTTCAGCGGGGTGACCGTCAGTGCTGGAGCCACCGGGATCGACGGCGCCGCAACCGGTAGTCCGCTCAGTGTCGCGTTTGTCGTTGTCCTGGACAGTACCGTTATCGGAGAAGCACCTTCGGAGGCTTCCGTGCCCCTGTAAGGCGAGGTTACGCCGTTTCGCGAAGATGTCCCGTAGTAGACCCGGTAAGCGGTAACAGATCTGTCGCTGGTCCGGTTCCAGCTAACATTGATGGTGGCTGGTGTAACTTGCGTGGCGGTAACGCCCGTTACTGTAGCAGGACTTATGTCGCTGAACGGGCCGCCGTAGGCTCCCATGTCGTAGGTGCTGGCTCTGAACGAATTCGGATAGCTGGGATTTCCGGAACTGGCAGCAGGCGATCCCGGCTGAAGGTGAAAATCGGTGCCCGGGTCTACGAAGCGAGGATTGGCATCAAGTTGCAGGGTATTGGGTATTGAACCGGTCCCTAGATCGGAAACACCATTAGTCGGGTTCGCGAAGAAGTCGCTGTACGACAGCTTCGTCAGGGTACCTTGAGGAGCGGAAATTGCGACAGTATTGTTGGAAAATATATTGTTGGTAATGAGGATATTAGAGTCCGTGCTGATGGCGGTTCCGTTGTTGAAGAAGGTGTTGTTGGTGATCGATACGTCGGTGGGCGAATTCTGCACCTGGAGGGCAGTCCCTCCCGGACCCAGGTGGAACACGTTGTTTTTGACCTCGATTAACGAACAGTTGGCAATGGAAATTCCGACAGTGGCGTTCCGGAAGGTGAAATTTCTGATCGTTACATTTTCCAGGTTTACCAGCGTTCCCCCCCCTTCGATGAAGGTACCTGCCGTTCTTTCCCCGATAATCGGCACGTCGCTGATAGGGGTGAAGGGTCCGATATAGGGATCGTCATCGGCCATGACCCGGATGGTCAAGGTGTCGGTGGTCGGAACGGCCAATCGCCTCCCGGCCTCGTCTATGGCAAGCTGAATAGTGGCAAAAGCGCCATCGGGGGGAGTGTGTTGAACGACGAGATCCACTGCCTTTGCCAGGGCGGCTTTGGGTGCGGATAGTATAATAAGTATAGCTGCAGCCGCCAATAACCAGGTAAGCCGTTCTGCCTTCATGGGTCCGCCTTCTTGTCGAGATCTTGCCTCAGCCGAACATGAACAATTTTAGCGGCCTATCAGGCCGGGAAAAGCCACGGCATGCTACCATACCCCTGATAACGTTTTCAAATGAATTCACGCTCCCGCAGGACCACCCACCGGCATCACCTAGACCAAACTCTCCCTCTCCTCCCGGGAGAGGGTCGGGGTGAGGGAGTTTCGGTTCTCTGATACCAAGGCGGCTAAACCTTTCTGCATTCTGCTCGTTTAGCGGCCAACGCCAGGGTGCCCCCCTCACCCCTGCCCCTCTCCCGGAGGGCGAGGGGATATAGCCAACCACCTTTGGTAACGAAAAAAGGCAGCCTTCTCAGGCTGCCTTGGTTGGATTACTTGATTACTTCCCGGGTCGCGCTGCTGACCGGGCGCTACTCCTTGCTGCTCTTCTTCTTGGATTTCTTCGATGACTCCGACTTCTTGCTCTTCTTTGACTTCTTGGCCGATTTTTTAGAGCCGGATTTCTCACCCTTCCTCTTTTTCCCCTTCTTGAGCGACTTGCCGCTTTTCGAGCTCTTCTGCTTGTTGCGGTAGCTTCTGGGCTCCGGGGTCAGCTCGTCCCTGATGCTGCTCAACAAAACGGTCGCCTCTTCAAGTTCGGGATCCGCCTTCCTGGCCGCCTCGAGCGACAGCTTCGCCTCGGCCAGCCGGCCGTTCTTCATCTGCACCCGCCCCATGGCGTTCAGCGCCTTGGCGTGGTCCGGTTTCAGATTGACCGCCTCCTGGTACCTGGCGGTCGCCTCGTCGTATTCCTTCTTGAACTCGTGAACCAGCCCCAACTTGTAGTGGGAATTGGGGTCGTCGGGGGCGAGCTCCACTCCTTCCTTCAAGAGCGCCGCCAGCGCGTCGTAGTTCTTGTTCCTGACGTAGATGGCGGTAAGCGCGGTGCGGGCCTCGGCATCGTCCTTCTTGAGCCTCAGCACTTCCTGGTACTCGATGGCGGCCTCGTCTATTAGATTGCGCTTTCTCTGCAGATTGGCCAGCTCGCGATGGGCCTCCAGCGCATCCTGGTCCAGCTTGATGGCGGACCGGTACGCCTGGGCCGCGGCAGGGAGGTCCTTGGTGCTGGCATAGGTGCGGGCCAGCTTCAACTGCACTGCCGGGTCCGCGGGCCTCCTCTTGATCAACTCGAGGTACTGCTCCAGTGCCTGCGGGAAGCTGCCGCGCAAGGTGTATATGTCGGCCAGCCGCTGCCGGGCCTCGTTGTTGTCGGGGGTGCTGGCCAGCACCTGGCGGTATTCGACCACGGCCTCATCCAGAAGCGCCTTCCTCTCGTAGATGGTGGCGAGGTTGAAGTGCAGCTGCGCGTTATCCGCCTTGTTGCGCAGCGCCTTGCGGTAGTAGTTCATCGCCTCGTCGTCGCGCCCGAGGGCGAGCAGGGAGTCTGCCAGGCGCTGCAGGGCCAGGGGATCGCTCGGCTCCTCGGTCAGGCGCAGCCGGTATTCGCTGATCGCCATGTCGTGGTCTTTCGCGGCGCGGTACCCGTCGCCCAGCGCCAGATGGTCCAGCTTCGGCGCCGGATCACCCTTCTGGACCATCCCCGCCAGCACCCGCTCGTACTCGGCGCTCTTTTGTTCTCCCTTGCGGGTGTACCCCTCGGCGAGCAGGCGGTGGATCTCCTTGTTCCCCGGATCGGCGATGGCCGCCTGTTTCAGCTCGCCCACCGCCTTGTCCGTTTCGCCGCGGGCCAATAGCAGGGCCCCCAGGCCGAGCCTGGCGCGGCCGTTCCCCGGATCGATGGCCAGCGCCTTGTGGTAGGCGTCCTCCGCCTTCTGCTTCTGTTCGACGGCGTTGTAGGCGGCCGCCAGATCGGTGTGCAGGGAGCTGTCTTCCGGAAAGGCGGCCAGCGCCTCGCCGTAATGGAAGATGGCGAGCTGGTAGAGCTTCTTGTCGGCGAGGATGCGGGCCAGACCTGCGTTGTAGCGGGGGTCGCCGGTTTTAAGGCCTGCGGAAAGCTCGACCGCCGCCTCCTCGGTGGCCCCCCTCTTCTGGTGCAAAAGCCCCAGGTTGCCGCTTGCCGGGTGGAACTCCGGGTCTATGGCGAGGCTCTCCCGGTACTCCTGGATCGCCGCCTCGCTGTTGCCGCTTCTTTCGAACTGGAGTCCCTTCAGGAAATGACCCGCGGCGCCGGTGGGACAAAGCTCCGTCACCCGCTTCTCGGTCTCCTTTCTCTTCGATTCGCTCGCCTGCGCCGGCAGCTCCAGGATCAGTCTCTTGGCATCCCGGCAGCTGTCGCCCGCTGGAAATGGCCAGTTGAATCCGGTCCCGAACAGGGTCACCGCCAGAAGCGATGATAGTGCTGCATATCTTTTCATGTATGGCCCTTTTTCCTAGCTGCTTGCTGTTTCGTTTGGGGGGCGACCTCCCGCGGAGGCACCGCTCTCGGCCCGGGCAACCGAGGCCCCGGCGGCCGCACCGGGAGGTGCGGTTGGCGGATTATACACATCCGGAGGGTGAAATTCAATTCCAAAGAGGGTTTCTTTAATGATCGCGGTACCTTGGACCCGATTTTGCCAGTAAAAATGCCCGGGTAAACAGGTTAGGGCGGATTACCTTGACTTTCATGACAAAGATGGTTAAATCAACTGCACCGGTGCGCCACGCCTTGCGCGGGGCCGGTTTATGACTCGCTTTCAGGGCCCGAAACCTTCTGCAGCAGGGGGCGGGGGCCACCCAGAGGGGCGACATGGCGGTGATTCCCAAGGAACCGTTGGAGTGGCTGAACCTGTTTCGCCAGCAGATGGACGAGATCTTCCGCTACCTTTCCACCCTCGAGGGGCGGGAGGAATTCTCCGAAAAGGAGAGCTTGCCGCTGGTGGATATCTACCAGACGGCCGACTCCTTCGTGGTGGAGGTGGAACTGCCGGGGTGCCGGGCCGACGACGTCACCCTGAGCATCTGCTGTTCCACGCTGGTCGTGGAGGCTGTGACGCGTGACGAGGCCGGGCCGGGGGTGAACTACATCTGCCTTGAGCGCTCGGCCGGCCGCTTCTGCAGGGCCGTCGAAATCCCGCCCGCCGCGGATCTCGACGGGGTGCGGGCGCGCTACAGGCGGGGACTTCTGACGGTCGTGTTCCCCTGGTCCAAGGACAGCAAGACTCACATACGGGAGATCCCGATAGAGTAAGGAGAGGTACGATGGAAAACAGGCAGGAAACCGAAGAACTGAACATACCGGACGTTCTGCCGCTGCTCCCGGTGCGGGACGTGGTTGTCTACCCCTACATGATACTGCCGCTTTTCGTGGGGCGCGAGATATCCATAAACGCCGTCGATTACGCCCTCTCGAAGGACCGCATGATCTTCCTCGCGACGCAGCGGGACGTGGGGGACGAGGATCCCGCTCCCGAGGCGATCTACGAGGTCGGCACGGTGGCGATGATCATGCGCATGCTGAAGCTTCCCGACGGCCGGGTCAAGATCCTGGTGCAGGGGCTCACCAAGGCGCGGGTCACCGAGTACCTGGCGGAGAAGCCGTTTTACTCGGTACGGATCGAGCGGATCGTGGAGCCCGCGGCCCTGGAGAACACCCTGGAGGCCGAGGCGCTGATCCGGACCGTCAAGGAGGAACTGGGGAAGATCGTGGCGCTCGGCAAGGCGGTCTCCCCCGAGGTGATGGTGATCGTCGAGAACATGCAGGAGCCGGGGTCGCTGGCCGACCTGGTGGCGAGCAACATCGGCCTCAAGGTGGAGGAGGCGCAGGGACTCCTGGAGGTGACCGATCCCCTGGAGCGCCTGAAGCGGGTCAACGATTTCCTGAACAAGGAGAGCGAGCTCCTCAACATGCAGGCCCGCATCCAGTCCGCCGCCAAGGAGGAGATGGGGAAGAGCCAGCGCGAGTACTACCTGCGCGAGCAGCTGCGCGCCATCCAGCAGGAGCTGGGCGAGACCGACGCGAGGAGCGAGGAGATCGCCGAGCTGAGAAAGTCGGTCGAGGCCGCCAAGATGCCGGCCGCCGTGGAGAAGGAGGCGCTCAAGCAGCTGGGGCGCCTGGAGCAGATGCATCCGGACGCGGCCGAGGCGGGGATGCTGCGCACCTTCCTGGACTGGATGGTGGAGATCCCCTGGGGCAAGTCGACCAAGGACGCGCTGGAGATCAACCGCGCCTCGGAGATCCTGAACGAGGACCACTACTTCCTGGAGAAGGTCAAGGAGCGGATCCTCGAGTTCCTGGCGGTGCGAAAGCTCAAGAAGAAGATGAAGGGTCCCATCCTCTGCTTCGTCGGCCCCCCGGGGGTCGGCAAGACCAGCCTCGGCAAGTCGATCGCGCGGGCCATGGGGAGGAAGTTCGTGCGCATCTCGCTTGGCGGCGTGCGCGACGAGGCGGAGATCCGCGGGCATCGCCGCACCTACGTGGGGGCGCTTCCGGGGCGGATCATCCAGGGGCTCAAGCAGGCGGGCTCCAACAACCCGGTCTTCATGCTGGACGAGCTCGACAAGCTCGGCTCCGATTTCCGCGGCGACCCCTCCTCGGCGCTTTTGGAGGTGCTCGACCCGGAGCAGAACAACAGCTTCTCGGACCACTACATAAACCTCCCCTTCAACCTCTCCAACGTGATGTTCATCGCGACGGCGAACCAGATGGACACCATCCCCGGGCCCTTGCGCGACAGGATGGAGGTGATCAACCTGGCAGGTTACACCGAGGAGGAGAAGCTCGGCATCGCCAAGCGCTACCTGGTGCCGCGCCAGGTAAAGGAAAACGGCATCACCGACGAGATCATCAAGTTCTCCGAGGAGGCGCTGCGCACCCTGATCGCCAAGTACACCAGGGAGGCGGGGCTCAGAAACCTGGAGCGCGAGATCGGCAGCATCTGCCGCAAGGTGGCGCGCAAGGTCGCAGAGGGGGAAACCAAGCCTTTCAGCATCACCTCCGGGACCGTCGCCAAGTTCCTGGGGCCCCCCAAGTTCCTGCGCGAGGAGGAGATGGACCGCAACGAGGTCGGGGTGGTCACCGGGCTCGCCTGGACCCCGGTAGGAGGCGAGGTGCTCTTCGTCGAGGCGAGCGTCATGAAGGGGAAGGGTGGGCTCACCCTGACCGGACAGCTGGGCGACGTGATGAAGGAGTCGGTGCAGGCGGCACTCTCCTACATCCGCGCCAGGGCCGGTGAGCTGCAGCTGCCGGAGGATTTCTACGCCACCATGGACATCCACGTCCATGTGCCGGCGGGGGCGATTCCCAAGGACGGCCCCTCCGCGGGGGTCACCATGGCGACCGCGCTGGTCTCGGCGCTGACCCGGATCCCGGTCCGCAAGGACGTGGCGATGACCGGCGAGATCACCCTGCGCGGCAAGGTGCTCCCGATCGGCGGCCTGAAGGAGAAGATCCTCGCGGCAGCCCGCCTCGGGGTCAGCACCGTGGTGATCCCGGTGCAGAACTTCAAGGACCTCGATGACGTCCCCAAGACCATCCTGAAGAAGCTGAAGATCGTCACCGCCTCCAGCATCGACGAGGTGCTCGCCGTGGCGCTGGAAAACTATCCCCCCCCCGCGGCACCCAAGGCGACGCCGCCCAAAACGGAGCCCCCCAAGCCGAAGGTGCGCCCCGGGCGCATGGTGGTCCCCTCCGCCAAGGGCGTCACTGCGGGGGCCAAGGGTTGAAACTTGCGGAACTCGGCGAATTCGGCCTGATCGACAGGATTGCCCACAGGGTCGCCCCGTCCCCCTCGGTTCCGCTTGGAATCGGGGATGACGCGGCGGCCCTCCTTCCCACCCCCGGCGCCCTCACCCTGATAACCTCGGACATGCTGCTCGAAGGGGTCCACTTCGACCTCGCCTTCTGCGACCCGCAAAGCCTGGGGCGCAAGTCGCTCGCCGTGAACCTCTCCGACCTGGCTGCCATGGGCGCGCATCCGCGCCAGTTCCTGCTGGGCATTGCCCTCCCCGCCGAGATCTCCCTGGAATTCATAGACGGCTTCATGGCCGGCATCATGGAGCAGGCCGAGCGCTTCGGCGTGACGCTCGTGGGGGGCGACACCTGCGCCTCCAGGGGAGGGGTCGCCATCTCCATAACGGCGCTGGGCGAGCAGCGCCCGGAGCGGGTCGTGAAGAGGAGCGGTGCTTCAGCCGGAGATCTGATCTACCTGAGCGGGACCGTGGGGGATGCGGCGGCGGGGCTTGGCGAATTGAGAAGGGGGGTGCGGCACGGCTTTCTGGTGGCGCGCCAGCTCGACCCGCAGCCGCGGGTCGCCGCGGGAGTGGCGCTCGCCGAGGCGGCCCTTGCCAGCGCCATGATCGATGTGAGCGACGGCGTGCTGGCCGATCTGGGGCATATCTGCGAGCTCTCCGGGGTGGGCGCCAGGGTGGAACTGGCGAGGCTGCCGCTCTCGGACCAGTACCGCGCCGACTGCGGCGCGGATCCCTTTGCCCTGGCGCTTTCCGGCGGCGAGGACTACGAGCTCCTGTTCTGTACCCCCAGGGGAAAGGGGGTTCAGGTGGAGGCGCTTTTCGACAGCCTCGGGCTTCGGGTGTCGAGGATCGGTGAGATCACCAAGGGGGAAGGGGTCGAGCTCATTACCCCGGATGGCGGCGTCTACGCGCCGGCGCTGCGGGGCTTCGACCACTTCGGGTAGCAGCTGGCCCGGGTGTGGAAGTTCCTTTCGGCGCAGGGAGCATCGCGGCAGGAAAGCCGCTCCGACAGCGGGAACTCCCGGGTTCCTCCCCCTTCAAGGGGGAGGTCAGGAGGGGGATGGGGGTGGTTTTCGCCCGCAGACCCCATCCCCACCCCAACCCTCCCCTTGAAGGGGAGGGAGCTTTTTCAGCGGAAGATGGGCGGGTAACAGGATTCCGAAAGGGGCTACCCGTCCGCGCAGATCCTGATCGCCACCCGGCGCTCCCGGGGGCCGTCGAATTCGCAGAAGTAGAGCGCCTGCCAGGTTCCCAGCAGCAGCTTGCCCCGGTCCACCAAGAGCCGCTGCGACGGGCCGATCAGGCTCGCCTTGACGTGTGCCGCGGCGTTCCCCTCCGAATGGGTGAAGTAGTGGGCGTTGTTCGGGACCAGCCGGTCCAGGCAGCTCGCGATGTCGCGCTTCACCGCCGGGTCCGCCCCTTCGTTCACGGTGATGCCGGCGGTCGTGTGCAGCACGAAGACGTCGCAGCAGCCGCTCCTCATCCCTGCGGCCGAGATCAGCTCCTCCACCCGCGCCGTGATGTCGATCAGTTCGGACCTCTCCCTGCTTTTAAGCGTAAGATAGCTGATCATCTCCCCTCCCTGGCTTTTTTAAACTATTCGTCATGGCATCGTCGCATCATCTCTTTTTCCACCCTCGTTCCCAGCTGCACCCTCGTTCCCAGGCTCCAGCTTGGGAACGAAAAGGGTATGCGAAGCTCCGCTTCGCCACCATGCAAAGCTGGAGCTTTGCCAGCTATACGTTCCCAAGCTGGAGCTTGGGAACGAGAAAAACGAGAAAGCGCTTGGGAACGAGAAAGCGCTTGGGAACGAGAAAGCGCTTGGGAACGAGAAAGCGCTTGGGAACGAGAAAGCGCTTGGGAACGAGACGCTTGGGAACGTGAAAATGTGTGGTCCCGTGAGGCATGGGCGTCACCGCTTTTTGGAAAGCCTTACCCTCACCTTGCCGAGGTACTTGTTCAGCGGGTTGGTCCGGGACAGGAAAGGGAGCATCGGCTTGTCCCGGTGCCCCAGCGTCTGCAGCCACTTCGTGATCATCGGATGTCTGCCGACCCTAAGCCCCAGGTTGAAGATCCTGATCGCCTCCTTTCTTCTCCCCGCTGTCAGGTAAATGGTCCCCAGTCGCAGGAAGTGCTCGGGATTCTTCGGTTCATTCTTTATCGCCTCCTGACAGAGCCTGATGCCGGTTGCGAAGTCCCCTTTCTCGTGTGCCAGGGCGAGCGCGTACTGCGAAAGATGGTCTGGCGAGCGCTCACTCTCGAGCGCTGACCGCAAGTAGCGGTGCGCAGCGGCATATTGCTTTGCGTTGAGCGCCTCGGTCCCGAGCCGGAACAGCTCCGCCGCGTCCAGCTCTGCCAGGTCGTTCTCATGATTGGAATTCGTCATCTGCCTCAAGCCTTTCATTATATGATGCTGCCCCTGAAACCTTCTTTCCATGGATCCTGTTGGACCGGGCGTCCATGCCTGCGAACCGGTGGCGCTGCAGAAATCCCCGCCGCGGCCGTCAACAGTGCGTGCAGCCGATGGTCCAATGAAGATGATGACTAGCTGCTACAGATCATACTACAGCATTTAAATTAAATAAAGATAACTCCGCTCGCCACCCCCTGGCACCGACCGCTTCAGGACTGCCCGCGGGGCCTTCGCACAGGCTATGGCCTGCCTTATGCCTCCTCCCCGAGCCGCCCGCCTGAGAGCGGGTTGTGCCGGGGTTGAAAAAAAAATGGATCTGTGTTCTAATGATACGCTGTGGAAGAGTGCGCTTACATAGGGTTGGGGAGCAACCTGGGCGACCGGGAGCTCAAGCTTTTACTGGCGGTAGCGGAGCTCGGCAAGTTGCCGGGGACCCGTGTCACCGCCCTTTCGTCTTTCTACGAGACGGAGCCTGTGGGCGATCTGCCTCAGGATAATTTCTACAATGCCGCGGCGCGCATCGCCACCTCGCTTTCGCCCCTGGAGCTGCTCGACCGATTGAAGCGGCTGGAGGTAGAGGTATTCCATCGCGTCCCGTCCGGTCACTGGGGACCGCGCAGCATGGATCTCGACATCCTCCTCTACGGGGACCTGGTGCTATCTTCCGACCGGCTCACCATCCCGCACCCCCGTCTTGCCGAGCGGCGCTTCGCGCTGCAGCCGCTCGCCGATATCGCCCCTTCTCTGGTGCATCCGTCCCTCGGGAGGAGCATCGCCGAACTGCTCGCATCACTTGACACCACCGAGAGGGTGGTGAGGATTTAGGGGGAGACGTGCGAATTCTCATCTGGCTTCTCGTGGGCTACCTGGTGTATCGTATGCTGCGGGGCAAGAAGGCCCCCGAAATAGCCAAAGAGTCCGTGGCGACCGAGACCTTTCAGGACCCGGTCTGCGGCGTTTTTGTAGCCGAGGCCGATGCGGTCGTCGGCAACCTGGAGGGGAAGCGCTATCACTTCTGCTCCATGGGATGTTTACAGCAGTTTGAGAAGATAGAGCAGCAGAGGAACCAAGCGACAACAACCAAAGCGGAGGAAAGATGAAGTTTTTTATCGACACAGCGGACGTGCGGGAGATACGCGAGGCAAACGAACTTGGGCTGGTGGATGGTGTGACCACCAACCCCTCCCTGATCGCCAAGAGCGGCCGGCGCTTCGAGGAAGTGATCAAGGAAATCACCGGGATCGTTGACGGACCTATCTCGGCTGAGGTGATCTCCCTGGAGCATGACGGCATGATCGCTGAGGCTGCCGAGCTGGTCAAGATCCACCCGAACATCGTGATCAAGCTCCCGATGACCCCCGAGGGTCTCAAGGCGACCAAGACGCTCTCCGCCCGGGGGATCAAGACCAACGTCACGCTGATCTTCACGCCGATGCAGGCGCTGCTTGCCGCCAAGGCCGGCGCCACCTACGTCTCGCCCTTCGTAGGCCGCCTGGACGACATCTCGCAGGACGGCATGGGGATCATTGAAGAGATCAGGACCATCTTCGACAACTACGGCTACGAGGCGCAGATCATCGTGGCGAGCATCAGAAACCCGGTGCACGTGCTGAATTCGGCGCTGCTCGGTGCCGACGTCTGCACCATCCCGTACTCCGTGATGCTGCAGCTCGCCAAGCACCCGCTCACCGACGCCGGGATCAGGAAGTTCCTGGAAGATTGGGAGAAGGTGCCCAAATAGGCGTAGCTATCCAAAGTGTCCCCTCCCCCGGAGGGGGAGGGTTAGGGAGGGGGAACCGGCCTGTTCTTCGCAAGAAGCAGGGCTCTTCCCCCCTCCCAACCTCCCCCCCTCCGGGGGGAGGAGAGCTGGTAGCTGCCAAACAGGTGTGATTGGGCTGCGTGTCAGCAAGAAGTGAGTGTACTATCGTGGGGGCGGGTCCTGGACCCGCCCTTCCCTTTGTCGGGGGAGCCGGATTCTGCAACGGGCCGGGTGGCCAAGGCGGCTATCGTGCGGCTTTTTTGCGCTGCAGCTTCACGTAGACCAGGATGATCATGGCACTGAGCAGCAGCACGACGAAAAGCGCGTGGTGCGAATACTTCATGATCAGCTCCTGGTTGCTTCCGATGAAGTACCCTATGAAGGTGAGCACCGTCACCCAGATGCCGGCGCCGAGCAGGGTGTAGAGCGAGAACTTCAGATGGTTCATGCCGGCAAGACCGGCGGGGAGCGAGATCAGGTGCCGGACCACCGGCAAAAGCCTCCCGATGAAGGTCGATATCTCGCCGTGCTTCAGGAAGAACAGCTCAACCTTGGCGAACTTCTCCTCGGTGATGAAGACGTATCTGCCGTACTTGAGAAGCAGCGGGCGCCCGAGGTAGTGAGCGGCGAAATAGTTCGCGTAGGCGCCGACCAGGCTTCCCACCGTGCCGCAGAGGATCGCCACCGTCATGCTCATCTTCCCCTGCTGGGCCAGGTATCCCGCGGGCGGCATCACCAGTTCGCTCGGTATCGGTATGATGGAACTCTCCATCGCCATCAGGAGGAAGATGCCGGGATATCCCAGCGTCCCTATGGTCTGTAACAGCCAATCAATTACTGCATGCATGCGGAACCTCTCCTATTTCTTTCGTTGCGGCCGCCATATTATACGGCTCGCGGCAAAAAGACGACTAAATAATATCCCTCTGCCGGCAACTTCATTAATATTAGGAAGGCCATGAAAAAACAGATCTACGTAATCGGTCACAGAAACCCGGACACCGACTCGGTCGCCTCCGCCATAGCCTATGCCGAGTTGAAGCGGTCGCTCGGCACCGAGACGGTGACCGCAGCGATGGCGGGCGCGCTCAACCCGCAGACCACCTGGCTTCTGGCCCGGCTCGGCATGGAGGCGCCGCTCTATCTCGCCGACGTGCACCCGAAGGTGCGCGACGTCATCGGGCGCACGCCGGTCACGGTGCAGGCGACGGCTCCCCTTTTGACCGCCCTGGAGCTGTTCCACCACCACAGCGTCCGCATGCTTCCCGTGCTGGACCACTCCGGCGTGCCGACCGGCGTGATCCCGCTTCTGAAGATCGCCGAGCGCTCGCTTTTGACCGGACCCGACTCGCTCAGGCTGGTGACCGCCTCCCTTGCCTCGCTTGCCGCCTGCCTGGAGGCCCGTTTCCTGGCCGGCGCGCCGGAGCTGCAGGTCGAGACGCTGCACCTGTTCGTCGGGGCGATGGGGGAGGGATCCTTCACCTCGAAGATCGCGGGCTTCGATCCCGGGAGCCTCGTCGTGGTGACCGGCGACCGCCGTTGCATACAACTCTCCTCCATCGAGCGCGGCGTGCGCCTGCTGGTTGTGACCGGCGGGCTTGCGGTCGATGCCGACGTCGTGCGGCTCGCCGAGCAAAGGGGGGTAGCGCTCCTCACCACGCCGCTCGATACTGCGGCCACCGTCTCGCGGGCCCGGCTCTCCACGCCGGCCGGACATCTGGCCGAGCCGCTCTTCGAGAGCGTCCGCGTCGGGGAGCCGCTCGGTCGCCTGAGGGACAAGCTGCTGCACTCCGGTGAGACCGCGGTCCTGGTCCTTGAGGACGACGGTACGCTGGCCGGGGTCGCCACCAAGTCGTCCCTGTTCGCGCCGCTCCCCCATGCGCTGATCCTGGTCGACCACAACGAGCTCTCCCAGTCGGTGCCGGGCGCGGAGGATCTGGAGATACTCGAGGTGATAGATCACCACAAGCTGGGGAACGCTCCCAGCAGCAGCCCGATCCCCTTCATCACCGCGCCGGTCGGCAGCACCTGCACCATCGTCTCCTCGCTCTACGAGGAGCACGATGTGACCCCTTCGGCCGCGATCGCCTCGCTCCTTTTGGCCGGGATCCTCTCCGACACGGTGATCCTCAAGTCTCCGACCACGACCCGGCGCGACCGGGAGGCGGTGAGCCGGCTGGCACAGCTCTCAGGTCTCGACTGGGAGGCGTTCGGCGCCGAGATCTTCGCGGCCTCCGGCGCGCTCTCGGGCTACGGCACTCCGGAGCGGGTGGTAGGCTCGGACTTCAAGCTGTTCAGCCAGGGAGAGCTGCGCTTCGGCGTGGGGCAGGTGGAGGTGTTCGGCTTCGCCGAGTTCAACGCCATGAAGCGCGAATTAAGGGGTGCGCTCGCCTCCCTGCGCGACAAGGAGGGGCTCGATCTGGCCGGGCTCATGGTGACCGACATCTCCACGGAGAGCACCATGTTTCTCATGGAGGGTGGGCAGGCGTTCACCCGCTTCATGGGTTACCCGCAGCCGGAGCCGCAGGTTTTCGAGATGAAGGGGGTCATGTCGCGCAAGAAGCAGCTGGTGCCGCACTTGATCAAGGTATTGGGAGGACGCTGAAATGGGGAGCTCTTTTCTGGAAAGGATCGCCGGCGGGGTGCTGGTCGGCGACGGCGCCATCGGGACCATGCTTTACGCCAAGGGGGTGGCGCTGGAGGCGAACTTCGAGCACCTGAACCTGGTCCGCCCCGAGCTGGTGCTGGAGCTGCACAGGGAATACATCGCCGCCGGCGCCCAGGTGATCGAGACCAACAGTTTCGGTGCCAACCTCGTGAAGCTTGCCGCGATCGGACTGGGGGGGAAGGTCGCCGAGATCAACCGGCAGGGTGCCCTGATCGCGCGGCGCGCGGCCCACGGGCACGACGTCTTCGTGGCAGGCTCCATCGGTCCGCTGGGGCGCGGCAAGGGCGAGCTTACCACGGACGAGGTGAGGGAATGTTTCCGCGCCCAGGCGGCGGCGCTTGCCGAGGGAGGGGTGGATCTCCTGATCCTGGAGACCTTCGCGGAGCTGGAGGAGCTTGAGTGGGCGGTGGCGGCCGCGAAGGAGACCGGCCTTGCGGTGGTGTCCAATCTCGCCTTTGGGGAGGGTTCCAGGGTGGCCGGCGGCATCGAGGCGGAGGCCGCGGCGCTCAGGCTGGTTGCGGCGGGTGCCGACCTGGTCGGGGCCAACTGCGGCGCGGGGCCGCTCGCGGTCCTGGCGACGCTGAAAAAGATCGCCGCCGTGACCGAACTCCCCCTTGCCGCCTACCCGAACAGCGGCTTTCCCGAGTACCTGGACGGACGCTACATCTACCGCGCCACCCCGGAGTATTTCGCCGCCAAGGCGGCCGAGATGGTTGCGGCCGGGGCGAGCCTGGTCGGGGGGTGCTGCGGCACCACCCCCGATCACGTAAGGAGCATGGCCCGGCGCCTGCGGGGAGTCCGGCCGGCGCCTCGCACCGCCAGCCGGGCCGAGAGCCGCTCACCGGCAGCGGAGAGCGTCACCGGTGCCGGGACCGGCTTTCTTGCCGGATGGGGCAGGGAAATGGTGGTCACGGTCGAGCTCGACCCCCCCAAGGGGCTCGACTGCGCCAAGGTGCTGGCCGGCAGCCGCGCCCTCAAGGAGGCGGGGGCCGACGCCATCAACCTTGCCGAAAACCCGCTGGCGCGGGTCCGGATGGGAAATCTGGCGCTCGCCTCTCTGGTAAGGCGCGAGGTCGGGATCGAGGTGATCGCGCACGTCACCTGCCGGGACCGCAACCTGATCGGGCTGCAGTCCGACCTGATGGGTGCGAGCCTGCTCGGCGTCAGCTCCATCCTTGCCGTCACCGGCGATCCCGCGAGCCTGGGCGAGGAGGCGGGGGCCTCCTCCGTTTTCGATCTGAACTCCTTCACGCTGATCAAGCTTCTGAGCGACCTGAACCGCGGCGTCAACGCGCTCGGGAGCCCGATCGGTTCCGGGACCGGGTTCACCATCGGCGCCGCCTTCAACCCGAACACCCAGAAGATGGAGTCACAGGTGGCAAGGCTTGCCAGGAAGGTCGCCAACGGCGCCAGCTTCGCCCAGACCCAGCCGATCTACGACCTGGAAAGGCTCGGGCAGATGCTGGAGCAGACCAGGCATCTGGGGATCCCGATCCTGCCGGGCGTGCTGCCGCTTGTCAGCGGCAGAAATGCCGAGTTCCTGCACAACGAGGTCCCCGGCATCGTCATCCCCGACGAGATCAGGGAGAGGATGGCGGGGAGGGTAGGGGAGGACGGCGTCAGGGAGGGGCTTGCCATCGCGCGGGAGTTCATCGAGGCGGCCATCGGACAGGTCGGGGGCTTCTACCTGATACCGCCGTTCGGCAAATACCAGATCGCCGTAGAGCTGGTGAAGTTCATAAAGGAGCATGCCACTCGTAGGTCGGGTTAGCCCGAAGGGCGTAACCCGACGTGCTGTTGACGTCGCCGGAATGGGTGTCGGGTTACGCTGCGCTAACCCGACCTACGCTACGGCTTGTATTAAACCGACGCTGTTTTATTTAGACCAAATTTGACCTGCATCAATTCCAAATCAAACGAGGGAGCAGATGATGAAGCAAGATTCGATTGCCAAGCAAGACACCATTGTGAAGAAAGATGCGATCGTGAAGAAAGACATCCTTGAGAAGGGCGCGATACTCCAGCGCGACCGGGAGAGCTATGCCATCGCGCCGCACATCCCGGGGGGATTCACCGATACCGATACGCTCAGAAAGATCTGCGACGTCGCCGACAAGTACCGGCTCGCGCTGAAGATCACCTCGGCCCAGCGCATCGCCATGATCGGCGCCAAGGAGGAGGAACTGGACGCGATCTGGGACGATCTCGCCGCGGTTCAGGGGGCGCCGATCGGCCTTTGCGTCCGGAGCGTGAAGATCTGCCCCGGCACGACCCACTGCAAAAGGGGCGTCCAGGACTCGGCCTCCCTCGGGCTCAAGATGGATGCCATCTACCACGCCATGGAACTCCCCAACAAGATGAAGATGGGGGTCTCCGGCTGCCTCCTTTCCTGCTCCGAATCCGCCGTGAAGGACATCGGCGTGGTCGGGACCAACAAGGGGTGGCGCATCCTGGTGGGCGGCAACGCCGGTCCCCGCCCCCGGCTCGGCGACCTGCTGGTGGATGACGTCCCGGACGAGGCGAAAGTACTGGAGATCGTGGCCAAGGTGGTAGAGTTCTACAGGAACAGCCCTCAGCAAGGTCGTCTCGGCAAACTGGTGGAGGAGATCGGCATCGAGGCGTTCAGGGCCGGAATATTCGGGGATAGCGGTGAGAAGGCCGCGGCGAGTGGCAAGTGATATGAGACGATCGGGGATGCAGCCGGACATCTGTCGCGCAGGAGGTTGTCGTGGCGCTCATTGAGGATGCCATCTTCACCCGGATCAAGAACCGGGTTGGCAAGGCGATCTCGGACTATGACCTGATCTCCGATGGCGACCGGATTGCCGTCGCGGTCTCGGGCGGCAAGGATTCCTACGCCATGCTCCACATGCTGGAGACGCTGCGAAAGCGCGCGCCGATCAAGTTCGAGATGGTGGCGATCAACATCGACTCCGGCTACCGCGGCTATCGCGCGGACATCATAGAGGAACACCTGCAGGAGCACGGCTTCGTCCACCACATGGAGAAGACCGACCACTACGGCATCATCTCCGAGAAGCGCCGGGCCAACTCCTCCTATTGCTCCATCTGCGCCAGACTCAAGCGTGGCGCGCTCTACGGCCTGGCCCAGCGGTACGGCTGCAACAAGCTCGCACTCGGGCACCACATGGACGACTTCATCGAGACCCTGCTACTGAACCAGTTTTTCGTGGGGTCGCTGAAATCGATGGCGCCCAGCATGCTGGCCGACAACGGGGTCACCACGGTAATCAGGCCGCTGGTCTACGTTCCGGAGAAGGAGATTGTTCCGTTCTCCCGCAACAACCGTTTCCCCGTGGTCTGCTGCTGCTGTCCCGTGTGCGGCACCGCCGACCTGCAGCGAAAGAAGATGAAGGAATTGTTGACCACCCTGGAGCGCGACAACCCCTTGGTGAAGAAGAGCCTCCTGAAGGCGCTTTCCAACGTGCACCCGAGGCACCTTTTGGACAAGGGGCTCACCAGGAAACCTTCCTGACGCAGATCGGCGATGATGTCCTTCACCGTCAGATAACCGCAGTAGACGACGATTCCCAGGGCGCATACCAGCATTGGTTCCATGTGAGCTACCTCCCATCCTTTGATGATCGGACGATAGCACGGGGCTGCGACAGAATAAGTCGCAACGCCTCCCTGCCTGGAAAAAGCTCCCCCTCCCCTGGTAGGAGGGGGAGAGCTTAAATAGTGGCAGTTGGGCTGGGGGGCGATTGGCCAACGGTGCAGGTGCGACGGAGCTGAACGGATACTTTCTGACACACACGCAGCTAATTCACATAGGAAAACGGAAGGTGACGCAAATGGCAGAGAAAAACGTGCAGCGGGTAAGGATTGCAGTCCAGTGGGGTTTCCTGCTTTTCTCCCTCTATCTCGGAGTGACTTTCTATCAGTTCGTGCAGCATTTCCGAACCGGCGGCGCTGCCCCCTTCGTCGCGCGCCCGGACGGCGTAGAGGCCTTTCTCCCCATCTCGGCGCTGGTCAGCCTGAAGGGGTGGCTCGCCTCGGGATCCATCAACACGGTCCATCCGGCAGCCCTGGTGATCTTCCTGGCCGTGTTGGTCGTCTCGCTTCTTTTAAAGCGGGCCTTCTGCTCCTGGATCTGCCCTGTCTCCACCATCACGGAACTGTTCTGGAAGTCCGGCTTCAGGGTGCTCGGGCGCAATTTCAGGATGCCGCTCTGGCTCGACTGGCTCATGAGGCCGGTGAAATACCTGCTGCTGTTATTCTTCCTGTTTTCCATATTGTTGCTGATGTCGGCCGAGAGCGTGAACTCCTTCATCCTCTCCGACTACAACAAGACCGCAGACGTGAAGATGCTCGACTTCTTCCTGAACATCTCCGGCACACCGCTCGTGGTCATCGCTACGCTGCTTTTGCTGTCGTTTCTCTTCAGGAACCCCTTCTGCCGCTTTCTCTGCCCCTACGGCGCCCTCCTGGGGGTCCTGTCGCGCTTCTCGCCGGTAAAGGTGGAGAGGGCCGCGAGCGCCTGCATCTCCTGCGGCGGCTGCAACAAGGCGTGCCCCTCACATATCGACGTGATGCACAAGGGTAGGGTCTGTTCCGAGGAGTGCATCGGCTGCCTGCGCTGTGTGAGCAGTTGTCCGAAGCCGGAGGCGCTGCAGCTTCGCCTCAAGGGGGGCAAGGTGGTTTCCGGACTGCTCTTCGCCGCTCTGGTGGTCGGCATCTTCGTAGGCGGCAGCATGGTGGGGAGAGTGACCGGCCACTGGCACAGCTCCATCGACAAGAGCGACTACCAGAGGTTGATTGGCACGGGGGTCGACCAAATAAAACACCCTTAGTTACTGCTTTGCCGGATTACCACCTTATCCCTATCCCCACCCCCATTAAGTTACCCGCTTAGCGCTAATTTCAGTACGAGGCTCGATACTCGCTCCCCCCTTTGAAAAAGGGGGGTCGGGGGGGATTTCGCCCAAGGCGCCACAGAGTGCAGCTTTGCAGCTAACTGCAAATCCCCGCTAAATCCCCCTTTTTCAAAGGGGGACTTTCAGCCGCACCCAGCGTTACTGAAGATCAGCGCTTATCGGGTTAAGTTAAGCCCCTACCTGCTGCTCGCTCCCCCCTCCCTTGATGGGAGGGGGTGGGGGGAGGGTGAGGCTTGTGCGAGCTTTTCACCCTCTCCCCAACCCTCTCCCATCAAGGGAGAGGGGGCTTGTACAGCGTGCAGGAAATTAGCACTGACCTTAACTTAATGGCAGTGGGGAGGTCGGGAGGGGGATGGGGGGTGCCCCAAAAACGCTAAAGGGGGACGGCATCGCTGCCGTCCCCCTTTTTGTACCTCTTGCTGTATCCCTGCCGGTTGAAAGCTAACCTTCTTCTTCCTCTCCCAGCGAGATCTCCCGGTAGGCCCGGTCCTCTTCGAAGCGTTTGGTCTGAGCCTGCTGCTTCTCGAGGTCCGCCTTGCACTTCACGCAGTGGCGGGCAAAGGGGACGATCTTGAGCCTGCCGATCGGGATCTCTTCTTCGCACTCCTCGCAGATGCCGTACTCACCCTCGTCCAGACGAAGCAGCGCCTCGTCGATGTTCCTGAGCTTTTCCCGCTCACGGTCGCCCAGAAGCAGGCCCAGTTCCCGGTCGCGCTCGCTGGAAGCCTGGTCGTAGATGTCGCCGCTCGGCTCGTTTACCGGAATGTCGGAACCGGACTTTACCGTCTTGTTGATCTCTTTAAGCGTCTCTTCTTTCAGCTTCAGAAGCATCGCTTTCATTTCTTCTGGTTTTTCTGTCATATTAAAATGCACTCCGTTTGTTGTCTGTCCCTCAAAGCGACGCAATAATACAGCAATAGAGGGTCATGTCAAGTTAAAAGGCCTAGCTGATGATCTCCCCAATGAGATCGTAATCCGATGAATCTGTGATCTTTAATCTGACGATGTCCCCAACGTTGGCGTTCCCCGCGGTTATGTAGACGAGACCGTCCACGTCGGGAGCCTGCCTGGAAGAGCGCCCCTTCAGGAGCAGCTCCGTCTCTTCGCTGTATCCTTCGACCAGCACCTCCTCCTCGCTGTCCACAAGGGTTCTGTTGTGCTTGAAGGAGACCCGCGCCTGGGTCCGCATCAGCTTCTTGTGGCGCTCCCTCTTGATCCGCTCGGAGACCTGGTCCGGCATCTCCGCCGCAGGTGTCCCCTCCTCGCGTGAGTAGCAGAAGACGCCGAGCCGGTCGAAACGGGTCTCTTCGACGAACTGCAGCAGCTTCTTGAAGTCTTCCGGAGTCTCCCCGGGAAAGCCGACGATGAGCGAGGTCCTGATGGCGATATCGGGAATTTCGCTCCTGAGTTTGCCGATCAGGGTGCGGATCTCCGCCTCGCCGCTTCTGCGCTTCATCCGCTGCAGGATCGGGTCGCTGATATGCTGGATCGGCAGGTCGAGATACTTGCAGACCTTGGGCTCGTTCTTGATCAGGGAGATCAGCGAGTCGGTCACCCCGTCCGGGTAGGCGTACAGCAGCCTGATCCACTTGAGCCCTTCCATCTTGGCGAGCTCGCCTATCAGCTGCTCCAGGGTCGGGGTGTCGGGGAGGTCCCTGCCGTAGGCGGTGATGTCCTGGGCGATCAGGTTCAATTCCTTCACCCCGCCGGCTATCAGCTGCTCGGCCTCGGCCAGCAGGCTTGCCAGCGGACGCGAGCGATGGGCGCCGCGCAGCGCCGGTATCACGCAGTAGGCGCAGTTGTTGGAGCACCCCTCGGCGATCTTCAGGTAGGCCGTGTAGTGCGGGGATGACTGCAGGCGGGGGAGCTCGTCGTTGTAGACGAAGTTCGGGTCCCCGGTGTAGCAGAGCTGCTCCGAGGTGGTCCGTTTCTCGGCGATGATCTCCGCTATGCGCGGATAATCGCCGGTGCCGATGAAGATGTCCACCTCGGGGAGCTCCTTGGCGAGCTCTTCCTGGTAGCGCTGCGGCAGGCAGCCGGTGACGATCAGGAGTCGGCAGCGGGCGTCGTGCTTGCGGTCCGCCAGATCGAGGATGGTGTCGATACTCTCCTGCTTCGCCTCCTTGATGAAGGAGCAGGTGTTGACGACGATGATATCGGCCTGCATCTCATCGGTTGTCACCTCGTAGGCATCCCTCGACAGGTAGCCGAGCATCACCTCGGCGTCCACAAGGTTCTTCGGGCAGCCCAGGCTCACCAGGCTCACTTTTTCCTTGGTCGTCTCGTTCAAAAAATTCCCCTCTATGGATCGGTTTTACTGTTTTCGGTTTACAGTTTTCGGTTAACGGCAAACCTTGGTTGTACCACTTGATATCAAGGCTGCGCGCGATGATGCGACTCCTGCAGGTGACCGGCAACAGAAAACTGTAGACTGAAAACTGTCCTATCAGCTTCTGAAGTTCACGAACTGCATGTCGACGTCGAGATCCTTTGATTTCAGGAGCGCGATGACCTCCTGCAGGTCATCGATGTTCTTCCCGGTCACCCGGAGTTGATCGTCCTGGATCTGGCTCTGCACCTTGAGCTTGCTCTCCTTGATGATGGCGCCGATCTCCTTGGCCTTTTCCTTGGAGATGCCGACCTGCAAGGTGATGATCTGGCGCACCATCGAGCCTGATGCCTGCTCTACCTTGCCGTACTGCAGCGCCTTCGGCGAGATGCTCCGCTTGATGAACTTGGACTGGAGTATGTCGATGATCGCCCTCAGCCTGAAGTCGTCGTCGGCGAGAATCTTCACCGTCTCCTTCTCCAGGGTGACCTCACATTTGGATCCCTTGAAGTCGTAGCGCTGCCCGATCTCCTTGACGGTCTGGTTGATGGCGTTGTCGACCTCCTGCATGTCCACTTTTGAAACGATGTCGAATGATGGCATTCTAAACCTCCGGAAAACAGATTGAGATTAAGATTAAGATTAAGGGAAACCAAACATCAGGAAAACAGATTGAGATTAAGATTAAAGGAAACCCCGTACCTTAATCTTAATCTTAATCTTTATCTGCCTTTAACCACTTCCACTCCCGCGGGGATCTTGAAGGTGAATTTGCCGCTCTCCAGGCCGCGGTTGGTTTTCACATTGCTGAACTCGATCCTGGTGCTGTTGCCCATCTGGTCGAAGACGGTGGACGATACGATCGGGAACGGGGTTGTGGGGCGCCCCTGGGAGACGAACTCCTCTACGGCAGCGGCAGCGACTATCAGTTGCAGCTTCGCCATGGCGGGGCTCCTTTTCTTCGGGGTCAGGTCGAGGAGGTAATTCCCCTTGCTGTCCCGCGGATCGGCAGCGAAGGCGATGTCGAAGTCCTTCGAGACATGCCCCATCCCGGCCAGGTAGTTGAGGGCCACACCGCTGCCGTCTTCGAAAAGTTGCGACAGCTCCATGACCATCACCTGTTTTTGCTCCGGAAGATAATACCAGACCGACTTGCCGTTGGAGATGATCTGCTGTTTGGGCTTGGAATAGTTGAAGCGGAACATGGCGTCTTTGCCGCTTCCCTTCTTGATGAAGAGCTGGCCCCCTCCCTTCTCCTCGCGCTTCATCGCCTTCATGCTGCTCTTCTGGCTGAAGTCGGCCTGCAGGTCGTTCAGGGTGGAGTACCCCTGCTCCAGCGTGCGGACCACCTGGGAGAGTTCGGCTCCCAGGCAAAAGGTGGCGCCAAGGGCAACCAGCGCCACGGACAGGGTGAATATCTTGGCAAATCTCATGATTATCCCTCTCAAAAGTTCTGAAGGCGACCTGCGCGCTGTCGCCTTCGTCTTCACGGGTGCGTTGAACTGACCGCTCTGTTTGGGCCGAATCACCCCATCCCCTCCCCATCGCTCCCCTCCCGTTGAAGGGGAGGGTCGGATACTTGGAAACCCGGGCGCTCCGGGTCGGAGGGGTCACGGCGTCGGCTTCAGTTTGACCGGGCATTTTGCCACACAACAGGATGTCGTGCAACTTATTTCATGGAGTGCCGAGGATGCTCAGGATAGCGCGCAGCGATTCGGGTTCCGGCATCAGGAAGATGCTCCCGCCGCAGAGGCTGTCGGCGATGGAGAACACGGTGTCGATCATGACCATGGCGTTGCCGCTGCCGCTGCCAGGAGGGGCCATGACCTGAGCCAGCACCACCCCCGCCTCACCGACCGCCAGGGTCGGGACCGAAGGGAGCAGCGTCATCTTCAGCATGGTCCCGAGCGCGTTGAGGCAGGCCGAGGCAAGGATGTTGGCGACCTCGTTTAGGGTCGATGCCTCCAGCTCAGACAGCGGCAGGCTTGGGTCCGAGTGGCGGCCGAGGAGCAGTTCCAGGATGCGGCGCGCGTTATCCTGCCGGAGCAGGATCAGGATGCTGCCGCGCACGTTCCCCAGGATCTGCAGCTGGAGGCTGATTATCTCCTGCGCATCGAGCAGCTCGCCAAGACCTGCAGAGTCCAGAAGCTGCAGGCGGGGGACCTCGATGCTGACTCCCTTCCCCATAAGCTGGGACAGGGCGGTTGCGGCGTGTCCCATGCCGATGTTGCAGACCTCGGTCAGTGCGTCCAGTTCGGCATCCTGCAAGACAGGGATCGACATGTAAGGCCTCCGGGGTAAATAACGGGCACAGGGCAAAATGGCAGCAATTTCTCTCCCCTCCCCCGGAGGGGGAGGGTTAGGGAGGGGGAACCGGTCAGTTCTTCGCAGAAGCCGTAACTGAAAACTGAAAACTGAAAACTGTAAACCATCGTCACAGCAGGTCGGCGACGTCCAAGATGGTGACGATCTCTCCGTCGCCGAGCGTCGCCCCTCCGGCCACCCCCTTAAGCCTGGAAAGCGGCCTCCCCAAAGGCTTGACGAAAAGCTCGTGCTGTCCCAGCAGCCGGTCCACCACCAGGCCGATCCGGCGCCCCTTCGCTTCGGTCACGAAAAGCGGGATGATGCCGCTCGTGAAGCGCCCAAGCGGCAGCCCGAGCACCCGGTTCAGGCTTAAAAGCGGGATCGCCTCGCCGTCGAGCTGGAACACCTGGCGCTTGCCGATGCTCTCCACCTGTTCGCGCCTCAACTCGACGGTCCGGTGCACGGCGGTGACCGGCACGGCCCCCTTGACCTTGCCGCACTGCACCACCAGGGCGTGGATGATCGCTATGGTCATGGGGACCATCAGCGTGAACCTGCTCCCGACCCCCGGCTCCGATTCGATGGTGAGGCTGCCGCCCAGTTTCTGGATCGACGCGTTCACGGCGTCCATTCCGACGCCGCGGCCGGAGACGTCGGTCACCTCTTTTGCCGTGGAAAATCCCGGGATGCAGGCGAGCATCAGGGCCTGGCGCGGCGAGAGGAGGACCGCCTCCTCCGGGGTGATCAGTCGTTTCCGGATGGCGGCGGCGATCATCACCTGCGGGTCCATGCCGCGGCCGTCGTCGCTCACCGTGATCAGGACCCGGTCGCGGTCCCGGGAGACGGCGAGCGTCACCACCCCTTTTGCTGCTTTGCCGGCCGCAACCCGTTCGGCGCTCCCCTCCATGCCGTGGTCCACGGCGTTTCTCAGGATGTGGTTCAGCGGATCGGTGAGCTGCTCCAGGATGCCGCGGTCCAGCCCGATCTCGCGCCCCGCCAGTTCGAAGCTGAGCTCCTTGCCGCTTCTCTTGGCAAGCGCCCGCACCGAGCGCTGGAACCTGTCGCAGATGGCGTCGAAGGGCATCAGCCGCACCTTCATCACCTCGTCGTGCAGGGCGCGCAACAGCTTCGCCGTCTCGGAGACCGCGTCGTTCAGCTGAGGCGAGCCGAGCTCGCGCCCGATGTTGAGCAGGCGGTGCTTGTTGGTGACCAGCTCGCCGGTCAGGTTGATCAGGTGATCCAGAAGCTCGGTCCTGACCCGCACCGTGCTCAGCTCGCCCGCCGGCTCAATCCCCTTCTCCGGCTCGGCCGGCGCCGCCTGTGACGGTGCCGGCGCCTGCTGCGGGGGGTGCGGCTCTGGCTGCGCCCGCTGCGGGGTGTAGCCGGCGAGCCTGCGCGGCAAGTCGCCGGGCGGGCGGCGCGGCTCCAGTTCCTGCTCCACGTCGTTCAGCAGCCCCTCGATGAGATCCGCCCCTTCCAAAAGGAGGTCGGCCACCCCCGCGTCGAAGACGAGCCCCTCCTCCCGGACCCGGAGCATCAGGTCCTCCATGCTGTGGGCCACCTCCACGACGTCGCCGTACTCCATGGACGCGGCCATCCCCTTGAGCGAATGGGCCCCCCGGAACAGGGCATCGATGCCGGCGCGGTCCGAGGGGGACTGCTCCAGGGCGACCACCGTGTCGTTGATGGTCTTCAGGTATTCCCTCGCCTCGGAGAGGAACAGGTTTCTGTACTGCGACATGTCCATGCGTTAGCCTTGGGCTGCTTCCTTGAGCACCCGGGCCACCAGCTCGGGGTTGAACGGCTTGAGGATGAAGGCCTTGGCGCCCGCCTCGGCTGCGGCGGTGGTGAGCGATTCCTGCCCGATGGCGCTGCACATCACCACCCGTGCGGCGGGGTCGAAGGCCATGATCTCCTGCAGCGCCTCGATCCCGGTCTTGTTCGGCATGACGATGTCCAGCGTGGTGAGATCGGGGCGGCACTCCTTGTACTTGGCGACCGCCTCCTCGCCGTCGGACGCCTCGGCTGCGACCTCGTAACCCTCTTCTTCCAGTATGTCGCGCAGCATTTTTCTCATGAAGAGCGAGTCGTCAACTATCATGACCGTGGTGGACATGGTTACCTCCTGGGTTGGTTCTGCTGTAATGTCGGTGTTCGCGCCGCCGCTGTTGCGGCCGCTATAGCCCCTGCTCCAGGTCGCAAAGGAGCGCCTCGAGCCGGAGCAGGCGAAACTTCCCCTGTTCCGTGGTGAGATGCGCCGCCGTCAGGGGGTCTTCCCCCGGCGACTCGTCGGTGATCGAGTCGCGGGTGATGATGGAGCTGACGCCGTCCACCCTGAGGGCCAGGCCGGCAACCCTGGCGTCCAGCACCAGGAGTTTCCCCGGCCCCCCCTCTGGGGCGCGCCCGAGGTAGAGTCCCAGGTCGACCAGCGCAGTCAGGGTGCCGTGGAAGTTGATCAGCCCGGTGAAGTGGCGCGGCGCGCGGGGGATCGGAAAGCTCGCCTGGGGCTCCATCACCTCGCTGATCTCCTGCAGGTTGCAGGCGAAACCCTCTCCGGCCGCGCTGAAAAGGAGGAAGCGTTCCTCCGTCACGGCAGCTCATCCCCTGCGACCTGGAATTTCTCCACCGAGCGGAGCAGTGCCTCGGCGAGCTTGCCGAGTTCCTGGGTCTGGAACACCATCTCCTGCATCGCGGCAGACTGCTCCTCGGTTGCGGCGGAGACCTCTTCGGTCGATGCGGCGTTGTCCTCGGCGAGCTTGGCGATCTCGTCCACCATGGTCACCATCTTCCCCGCGCCGTTGGTCTGCATCTGCGACAGGTCGGCGATGCTGTTCGCCTTGCGCTCGGTCTCGATGACGGTGGCGAGGATCTGCTTGAAGGAGTCCGCGGTGGTGTCGATGTTCTTCTTGCCGGCGACGATGCTTCGGGAACTCTCGGTGATGGTCTCCTGCAGTTTGCGGCTCTCCACCTTGACCAGGTCGATCATCTCCACGATGTCGTTTGCCGACCTGGCGCTGCCGTCGGCCAGTTTCCTGACCTCATCGGCCACCACGCCGAACCCCTTGCCGTACTCGCCGGCCCGCGCCGCCTCTATCGAGGCGTTCAGCGCGAGGAGGTTGGTCTGGCGCGCCATCTCGACGATGAAATCGGCGATCTTTCCCACCTGCTGCAGCTTGGTGTTCAGGTCGCTGAACTGCATGCCGATCAGTTCGACGCTGTCGAAGAAGCTTTTCATCCGCTCCAGAGAGTCGTTGGCGAGTTCGCCGCCGCGCTGCGCCGTGAAGCTCGTGTCGCGCGCCGCCTTGGCCGTCTCCTTGGCGCGCCGGGCCACCAGATCGACCGAGATCGCCATCTCGTGGATCACCTTGGAACCCCTGGAGACCATCTCCGCCTGGTTCTCGGCACCCCGGGAGATCTGCTCGATCGCCTGGGCCACCTCCTCGCTGGAGGCGTTTATCTGCAGCGCGGTCGAGGAGAGGGTGCGGGAGGATTCGGAGACGCTTTCCGAGGTCCCCCTGATCTGGCGCACCAGCGTCCTCAGGCTCTCCAGCATGGTGTTGATGGAAAGGGCCATGTCGTGGGTCTCGTCCGGGAAGCGCGTGGGGGGGATCTCCAGGTCGTAGGAGAGATCGCCCTGGCTGATCGACTCGGTGGCCCCCCGCAACAGCGAGATGTTCTTGGTGAAGCTCTTGGAGAAGAAGGAGCCCAGTATCAGTCCGATGGTAAGCGCCACCACGTAGGAGAGGATGTGGGTGATCTCGGGGGAGTAGTCGAGGAGCTTCACCCACGCAGGGACGAAGGCAACGCTTGCGACGACGGCCAGAAATCCTAGGATGAACTTGTACCCGATCTGGATGTACATATGGGCGGGGCTCCTTTAAACGTGAAAGGTGAAAGGTGAAAGGTGAAAAAATCTGTGAAAGGTGAAAAAATCTGTGAAAGGTGAACGGTGAATGGTGAAAAAAACGCCGTTTACCTTTCACCCTTCACCTTTCACCTTTCACGGTCTTTAAATGACGCGGTAGATCCGCTCCACGGGGCAGACGGTCCGAAAGCGCCTGCGGGCCGGGCCGAACAGGGTCTCGGATTTGCCGAGCACCAGGGTGCCGCCGCTTTTCAGGGCGTCGGCGAAGCCGTTCAGGATCGCTTCCTGCCTACTCCTCTCGAAGTAGATCAGCACGTTTCGGCAAAGTATCAGGTCGCACTCCTCGCAGACCACCTGGCCGTTCAGGTCGGCATGGTCGAAACTGACCAGGGAGCGGATCTCCTGGTTCAGCCGGAACCTCTCCCCCTCGGGTGTGAACCAGCGCGACAGCAGCTCCGGCGCCACCTCGGCCAGGCGGTCCGGGTGGTACAGGGCGCTTCTCGCGCCGGCGAGCGTCGGCAGGTCGACGTCGGTCCCCTTGATCGAGAAATGCCCGGCCGACAGCGCCTCGCCGTAATGCTCGCGCAGCATGATCGCCAGGCTGTACGGCTCCTCCCCCCCCGCGCAGCCGATGCTCATGAGACGGATCCCGGGGCCGCGCTCGTTAAGGAGCTCAGGGAGGATCTCGCGGGAGAGCTTCCGGAAGGTCGAGGGATTTCTGAAGAAATGGGAGACGTGGATGGTGAGCACCCGGAGCAGGTGCTCCTGCTCGGCGGGGTTTTCGGTCAAAAAAGCGCTGTACGCCTCGGGCGAGGGAGAGTGGGTGGCCCGGATCCGGATGTTGATGCGTCGCTTGACGCACTTGTCCTTGTACCCCTCCAGGCTGAACCCGGAATGCGCCTTTAGCACCCGCCCGATCGTCTCGAAGGTGGCGGGCGAAATTTCCGGGTCGCAGCCGCCCTGCACGCCGGTCACCATGGAGTGCCGCCGAGGGATGCCGCCGCGTGCCGTGCTGCTGGTGAAGTCCGGTTCATCTCGAAACCTCTGCTGGGAAAAATAATGAGGACGCAGACTTAGTCCAAAATTGATAGCATAACTCCCCGTGGAAAGTCAATCGGGGCTTGATGCCGCAAAGGAAAAGCCCCGCCTTTTTAATGGGCGGGGCTTTTTGTCAGGCTCAGGAAGCGAGGTAGGCGCTGATCTTTTCGGTGAGGGTGCGGTAGATCTTGCGGCACTCCTCCTCGTCGCGTTCCAGGAGCGTCACCCGGAACCCCAGCAGGCTCGTGTTGAAGGAGGAGAGCGGCACCACGCAGATTCCGGTGTGCGCCAGGATGTAGTAGACGAAGCGCTTGTCGGCGGCGACCCCGGGTGCGTTGACGATCCCCTCGACCAGCTGCCGCACCTCGGCGTTCTCGATCGGGAGCGTCTGGGTGTGGTTCAGGAACCCCTCGCGGAAGGGGACCGCCATGTAGAAGGCGCCGTTGGTCCTGTTGACGGAGAGCGCGGGGACCTTGCTGAGCGCGTCGTAGGTGATGTTGCTCATCCGCTCGTAGCGGGAGATCCTCTCCTGCAGGTAGATCTGGTAGTTCGGGTGCCGCATGATGGCCGGCAGGCAGCGCTGCGGCAGCGTCGTGGAGCAGACCTCGTTCATCTTGGAGGAAAGGATGGAGTTGATGAACTTCTTGAAGCGCGGGTCGCGGTCGCCGTTGTAGACCTCGATCCAGCCGCAGCGGGAGCCGGGCCAGGGGAGTTCCTTGGAGATCCCCTTCATGGCGATGGCGGGGACCTCCCCGATCAGGTCCGAGATCGGCACGGTGCTCTCGCCGTTGTAGACGATATTGCCGTAGACCTCGTCGGCGATGATGAACAGGTCGTAGCTCTTGGCGATGGCGACGATCCGCTTCAGGACCTCCGGCGGGTAGACCATGCCGGTCGGGTTGTCCGGGTTGATGATCATGATGCCGGAGATCTGCGGGTTGTACTTGACGTGGTTCTCCAGGTCCTCCATGTCGGGGAACCAGTTGTCCTCGGGCTTCAGCCTGTAGCAGACCGGAATCGCGTTGGCGTGGGACGCCTCGCCGATGGAGTGGGTGGTGTAGGTGGGGGAGGGCATCAGCACCCGGCATTCCGGCCTGAGGTTGCCGTACACCTTGGCGATGGCGTCTCCCAGTCCGTTGAAGAAGATGATGTCGTCGGGGGTGATCTGGGCGCCCCCCCTTTTATTGGTGATGTCGCAGACGAATGCGCGGGTTTCCAGCACCCCCCGGGTCGGGCAGTAGGCGTAGCTCTCATCGTCCATCGCCTCGGCCGCCACGATCTCCTTCATCCAGGCCGGGATGCACTCCCCCTTGACGATCGGGTCTCCGATGTTTTCCCAGTTGATTTTCACTCCGAAGCGTTGCACCTTCTCGGCGACTGTGACGATGTTTCTGATCTCGTAGGTCAGCTCTCCCGCGCCGGGAGCGACAATCTCATTGCGCATCTGGTTCCCCCCTAAAGGCAGTTTTCGTTTTTATGGCGTTTTCGTTACAGGTATCGGAATTAGAAAAATTCGGTTGCTTCGGTTGTCTCAGTGGCTCCTGCCAACTCTCCTCCCCCCGGAGGGGGGAGGTCGGGAGGGGGGAAGGCTGCGGCTTCGTTGGAAGCATCGGCCGAGTTCCCCCTCTCTAACCCTCCCCCTCCGGGGGAGGGGCGTTGGATGATCCGTTGTTCGTTCCGCTTTGGATACGAAAAAAGGCCGCGGGGGTCCCCCACGGCCTTCAGTTAAAATCTTGTGCTCTGAATTAGCAGTGGCGGCTCTGTAAAGGTCTGGCCGCTGCTGCTAGGTAGCTGCAATTTGGTGTAACACTGTTAGTTTGCATGGTTAGTTCGAATAGCATGGAGGTGGTGGAAAGTCAACGTTTTTCTGCTACTCCGGATCCTGCAGGGAGAGCGTGAGACGGCCGTCGCCGTCACGCCACCTGAACCAGCCTGCGGGGCTCTGGAGCCGTGCCCACTCCTCCTCGACCTGGAGGACCCGTACCGTCTGGTCCCGGGTCAGGACTCCGCTTGCGGGAGCTCCCTCGGCCGGCCCGCTCCTTAAGACGTAGAATCCCTTTTTCATCCCGGGGAGGATCCGCACCAGGCGACCGGGAAGGAATTCCCGCCAAGGGAGGTACTCCCAGGCGCGCGGCTGTTCGATCCACCCCTCGCGGCCGGCGTCGTCGTAGGCAAGCCGGGTCCAGCCGCCTTTGCGCGCGCTCACCGCAAGGAGCGGCTCTGCGTCGCTTCCGGCCAGCCGTGGGAGCGACGGGCCCGCTAGCTCGGCGACCCTCAAAAGCCCGGGCTCGTGGTACAGGACCAGCAGGGGAGCGCCGGCGCCCGGATCACCCTTCAGTGCCACTACGCCGCAGCCGCTGTAGGGACGCGGGCCCGCGGGGGCGGCATGAGCCGCAGCGGCACAGAGAACGAGCAGCAAAAAGGTGACAAGCCGGCGGCGGCGCATCTAGCGGAACAGCCCGCTGAGCCGCTCCAGGTAGCGGGCCGCCTCCGGGGCTCCCTCCTCGGGGGCGAAAGGAGCCTTCTCCTCTGCCGAAAAGGGGAGATAAGGCCCTGCTTTCACCTCCAGGAAGATGGTGCCGCTCTCAAGCGAGAGTGCGGTGTGATAGACGCCGTGCGGGAGGTCGGCCACTACCTGGCCCCCTGCCGCCTGCAGCAGGGCGCTCCCGGTCACCTCTCCGGAGTCGTCAAAGGTCACGATGCCCAGAGTCCCCCTCATGATGATCAGGGTCTCGTCCTTCTCCGGGTCCAGATGGCGGTGCGGCCGGATGTAGGAGCCGGGCTCGATCGCGTTGAAGAACCTGTGGCAGGCGCTCGCGTCGCTCGGGTGCAGGTTGTGATTCTTCCGGAGCCTGGGCGACTGCCGTGCCGCGGCCGATACGGCGTCCAGCACTCCGCTGTCGATGATCTTCATGCCGCTCTCCCCGTTATGCCTCGACCAGGGCGAACTCGTTTCCGTCAGGGTCTGCCACCACCGCCATCTTCCCCCAGGGGGTCCGCTCCAGCGGCTCGGTGAAGCGGGCGCCCTTCTCCTCGAGCCGGGCGCAGAGCTCCTCCAGCCCCTTCACGTTCAGGGTGATGCCGGTGTGGCGACCCACCAGCTTCTGGGCCGCCTCGTGCAGCGCGAGCGCCACCCCGAGCGAGGTCCCCTGCCCGGGAAGGAACTCCATCATGGTTTCGGTCTCCACCCCGGGTGCCAGCCCCAGCGCTTCCCGATAGAACTTGCGTGCCGCCGGAAAATCGCGCACGAATACAACTATGTTTTTAATTTTCTCTACCATGGGAACCACCTTAGATGATATGTTGTGACAGCGTTTTAATACATAGCAGAGTGGGCGGGAGCTGGCAAGCTGAATTCGTCGCCGACGGATGGCACGGCGCTCCGCCCTGGGGGGTCCCAGTGGAGCATGCATTTTCGCCGCGGGAGGTTTACGTCGCCTCCTCGTTCATGGCGCCGGTCGGGCGCTACAACGGCCGGGAGCGGGAGGCGCTGAGCTTTCTGGAGCTGGCGGAGAAGGCGGGTGAGCTCTTTGCCTCCAGCCGATTGAGGCGCGCCGATATCGATGCGGTCGTGGTCGGCTGCCAGAACCCGGTGGCGTTTTCGGGGGTGGACAACACGGCGGCCAAGGTCGCGGGGGTGCTCGGCATCTCGGGGGCCAAGTCGGTGCTGATCGACACCGCCTCCTCCTCGGGCGCCTCGGCGCTCGAGTACGCCTATCTGCAGATCGCCTCCGGCCGCTGCGACCATGTCCTGGCGCTCGGCATCCAGAAGATGAGCGACGTCCCCACCTCCAGGGCGACCGGTATCGTGGCCGGCGTGATCGACCGGGAGGAGGCGGAGTTCGGGCTCACCATGCCCGCCTGCGGCGCCCTGGTGGCGCGCTCGCTCATCGAGAGGCTGAAACTCTCGATCGAGGAGTGGACCGCCTTCTCGGCCCTTTTGACCCAGAGGGCACACCGCTTTGCGGCGCGCAACCCCGACGCCCACCTGAACTTCGAGATCCCGCTTGAGGAGTACTACCGGCAGATCCAAAGCGGCAGGAACTACCGCTACTGGTGGCCTTTGCGCTACCACGACTTCTGTCCCATGTCGGACGGGGTCGCCGCCGTGCTCCTGAGCGCGACCCCGCACGAGGTTATCGTCTCGGGGGTGGGAAGCGCCACCGACATTCCGACCATCGCCGACCGCCCCTACTTCCACAGCTTTCCGGCCACGGTGCGCGCGGCCGCCGAGGCGTACGCCATGGCGGGGATCAAGGATATCACCGGCTTCGCCGGCAAGATCCACGTCAACATGCACGATCCCTTCAACGGTTTCGGCCCGATCAACATGGTGGATCTAGGCTTCGTGCACAGGCGCCGCATCGTGGAGGGGCTTCTGAACGACGAGCTGACCGGCGAGCGTGGGAGCTTCCCGACCAACATCACCGGCGGTCTCAAGGGGCGCGGCCATCCCCTGGGCGCCACCGGCATGATCCAGATCGTCGAGAACCACAGGCTCATCATGGAGGGGGGGTTCCAGATGGGGCTGGCCCACTCCATCGGCGGGCCGATCAACAACAACGTGGTGACCCTTTTGGAGCGGACCAGCCACTACCGCGATCGGGCGCGGCCGGCCATCACCCCCTGGGGGCTCCCGCCCCTGGGCCGCATCAAGCCGAAGACGGTGAACCTCACCGAGCTCTTGGCGGGGCGGGGGGAAGTGGCAGCGCGCTTCGTCGCGGCTACCACCCGCTTCGATTTCAGGAACGGCGCACCCGAGGAGATCGTCGTCATCGTCTCCTGCCTGGTTTCCGGAGTCAGGTATTCCTTTCTGTTTGGCATCGGCGGCGAACATTACCGGGACGTGGTCCTGCTCAGGTCGGGCGACCCGGTGAGCCTGGAGCGGGCGGGGGACCAGATCCTGGTGAACCGGATTCCGGTGCGAAAGTTCTACCGCAAGACGGTGGACGGGGTGCTCGAGCTGGCCGGGTCCGGGTGGAAGAAGCTCACCGGCAACGGCTGACGCTTTGCCATTGACACCCGGTGCCATGCGGGTATATTAGCGAGCTGCCGGGACCAAAGCGACGGAGAACAGCCCCACTTGTCGTACGCCTTCATCAAAAGACTGACCGTCATCGCGCTTCCCGTGGCACTGCTTGCAGCGGCCTATGCCGCGCTGGACAGGATCCAACTGCTCCCCCAAGCGCAGAGGGAGCTCGCGTTCTACGCCCCCTATCTGGCGCTTTTCGGCGGGTTGGCGCTGAGCCTCGCCTTCAACCGGGGGCGGGTCTTTCTCACCCTCCTGATGCTCGGCCTGTTCTATCTGGTGGCGCGAAACTACCTGCCGCAGGGGGCGGTCGACTTCACCGCGCGCACCCTCTACCTCTGCTGCTCCGTCATCATCCCGGTGAACCTTTGCCTCTTTTGCTTCATGCGGGAGCGTGGCGTTTTCACCCGTGCCGGGAGGCAGCGGATCTTTTTTCTGGCAGCCCAGGCAGGCGCCGTTTTCTGGATCGTCCGCTTTCGGCACGACTACGGCGCCATCCCCGAGCTGATCGGCCGCCCCTGGATCAGGAGCGCTTTTCTGGAGGGGCTCGCGCTGCCGCAGTCGGGCCTGCTGCTCTTTCTCTGCGCCGGCCTCCTCATCTCGATTCGCGCCTTCAAGAGGCGCTATCCGATCGACGTCGCCCTCCTCGGCACCTTGATCGCCCTCGGCATCACCTTGAACCGGATCGGCACCGAGTTCGTCCCCGCGCTCTTCGTCACGTCGGCGCTCCTGCTCCTCACCATAGGCGTGCTGCAGGACTCGCACAGCATGGCTTTTTCCGACGATCTCACCGGGCTTCCCTCCCGGCGGGCCCTGAACGAGCAGGTTATGGGGCTTGGGCGGCGCTACGTGGTGGCGATGCTGGACGTGGACCACTTCAAGCGCTTCAACGATACCTACGGACACGACGTGGGGGACCAGGTGCTGAAGATGGTGGGGGCCAAGATTGCGGCAGTCAAGGGTGGAGGCAAGCCGTTTCGCTATGGAGGCGAGGAGTTCACCGTCATCTTCCAGCGCAGGGATCTGAAGGAGGTACTCCCTCATCTGGAGGAGCTGCGTCAGGCGATCGGCAGCTATCAGCTCTGGATCAGGGGCGCGGACCGCCCCAAGGAGCCGGAAGCGGGCAAGGCGAAGCGATCGGGCGGCGCAGGCAACGCCAAGGCGGTCTCAGTTTCCGTGAGCATCGGGGTGGCTGCCTCGGCAGAGGATATGAGGAGCCCGGCGGAGGTGATCAAGGCTGCCGACAAGGCGCTTTACCGGGCGAAGCAGCGCGGCCGGAACCAGATTGCCAGTTGAGATAACCGGTGTGTGCTAAATATCGAGTTCCTGGACCCGCTGCAGATTGGCAGTAGTCGGAAATGAAACAAAGAATTGAAAACGGTAAGGAGAGATGCAGAACATGTTTAAAATACTCGGAGTCATTTTCGCACTTTTCGTCCTCCTCTTCATCGCGATAATCATCGAGGAGAGCTTCCTCGGTGGCCGCCGCAGGAGACGGCTGGAGCAAAAGGCGCGTGACGCGCAGAAGGCCGCAGAATAATTGAGCAGACACCCTCCCGACCTTTCCCATCCCGATTGCCGGTGATCTTCGCCTTACTTTTCCCCCCTCCCTTGATGGGAGAGGCGGTTATCTAGATTAGCCACCAACCCGCCTGAGGCACGTTTTGTCGGAGAGGGACTTTACCTAGCTGCAACGCTCCTGATACCTGATCCCCCCCTTTGACAAAGGGGGGACAGGGGGGATTTGCCTTTCAAGTTCCTCGGAAGCCAATCTTCCGCTCTTCAGGTCCCTCCCCCTTCAAGGGGGAGGTCAGGAGGGGGATGGGGGTGTTTCTGCGCCGGAGCTGCCCCATCCCCACCCCCACCCTCCCCTTGCACTGCCATTAAGTTAAGCGCGATTCCGTGAATCATGTAGGGTGGGCCGTGCCCACCATCAGGATGCGGTTGTGGTGGGCACGGCCCACCCTACCTCTCATTCCCTTAACTTAATGGCAGTGCCCTCCCCTTGAAGGGGGAGGGGGCTGAACAGCGGAAGATAAGCACTAATCGGGTAACTTAATGGCAGTGGGGGCGGGGGGAGGGGGTGTTTGCGCAGTTTGCGGGAGATTCGTACCGATCAGGTTTTTTTTTAACTGTAGCTTGACATCTTGTAATTAGCTGCAGTATTTTAGCTCCATTTAATGCATTCCGACATTCCGCTGCATGCATAGTCGCCGGATGGCAGATATTGCCGTTTAGACCCTGTCATGCGATAGAAGAGATAGTCGAGCAAAGCGGCGGCGAGAGTGCTTAGGTCGGCTGAATCACCGCTTTGCCACGTACACTAGCGAGGGTGAAATGTTAATCCAAGGTGGCTTCAGGCATGTGAAAGAATCGGTGACCGCCGACGAGTTCTTGAAGTTCCTGGCCGACGAGGCGCCCGACGGGCATTACTTCGTTGCACAACCGCCGCCGGGAATACTGATGACCGCAGCCATAGACTGGAGGGTGATCGTGTCGGACAGTGCCTCCATCGATGCCCTGGCGACGGCGCTTTGGAGCGGTTACGAGTCGATGGTGAAGCCGCTCGAAGATGAAGGGATGGGGCGCAGCCCGGACATTTTCGTCCAGATCAAGAATCTCAAAGGCGAATGCGACGAGTTTACTTTAGGAAGGGACTTCGATAAGAGGGATGGATTCGTGCACAGGGTAAGGGAAAGTGCTGCGGTACTGTCACCCAAAGATAAGGAATTAGCCCTTCGGCGCGAAATCGAGACCACAACGGGATCCGATTACTGGCAGAAAATCCGCCAGACCGGTGAACGCCGGCTTGATTCATCTGGACCGGGACATGGTAAAGCCGTCTTCCCTGGTCCAGAGCCGACGTGAAGATGCCCGTAGCGTGCGCCTTTGCACGGCATCCATAGCCGTAGCGGATTGCCTGGATACACCACTTGGCTCCAAACCCTGGAGTGCAGCTAGTTCGCCTGACTCAATTTCTGCAGTCTGCTTGGCCCCCTTCTCCATTTCCCCCGTCTCCGCCCTGTCGAGTTTCAGCGCATGCACGGTAACAGCGAGTGCAGTGCACGACAGCGCACAGAGCGCCTTCCAGGTGAATGCAGGCGGATTCGCCTCCATCCCGTCCATGGTTGCGCGCAAAATTTCCGGTATGTAAAACTGCATCAAAGGTTCCTCCCGTATGGCAAGGCTGCAGCACCAAATCTCACACGCAGCAGGTCCTTCCTTCTCTCGAATTAAATGAGTGGTGTCGATCCTCGACTAGTGTAAGCAATTCCGCCTAATCCCATCGCCCGGAGGGCGAGGGGGAGTTTGTTCCAGCTTCGAAGGAGTGCAATTCGATTCAGCTAAGATAGGATCGGGGACGGCTGAAGATCACCGTCACTTCAGCTTATCGGCGGGCCGGAGGGTTACTTTAGCGCAGTGGAGGAGGAGGGAGACGGATGCTGGGGTACGGGCGTTGCTGACCTTTCTGTCAGATCAGCATCTTGCGCCACACCTCGACCACGGTGCCGATGGTCCGCGTGCCGCTGTCGGGGCGAAAGGGGGCGTAGACGGGATTGTCCGGGGCGAGAAAGACCTCGTCATCCTTCACGCGGTATCTCCTGAGGATCGGCTCGCCCCACCGGTTGTTAACCAGGATGATGTCGCCGCTCTTTTTGTCGCGGCCCGGCTTGAATATGACCAGGTCGCCGTCGCGGATGGTCGGGGCCATGAAGTCACCATAGCAGACGATGGCGTAGCAGCCGTCCGGCAGGTTGGGGACCGATACGTAGCCGCGTATCTCCCCGCCAACCTCAGGGAACTGCGCCGGAATTACGTCAAGAAGCGGCGCCCGCGCGCCTGTTTGGCTGGCGGCTTCAGCCGGACCCGTGAAGGTCTCGCCGGTGCCATGCTTGAGCCAACCGGGGTTTATCCGATGGGTGTGGGAGAGGGCAATCAGCAGCGTGTCCGAAGGGCGTTTCCTGCCGGTCTCGATGCCGCTCAAGAATCCCTGCACGATGCCGAGTGAGGCGGCAAATTCCTTCTGCGTCAGGCCCAGGGCGAGACGAGCCTTTCTAATACGCGTGCCGGTTTCCAACTGATATTCCATCGAGGTCATTATATCTCCAAGAAATATAAATATTACTCATTTAATGGACTTGACATGTTCCGAGAAACTGCTATATTTCCGCAAAAATGCATGGAAGATTGCCGCCAGCGTGGGGGCAAGGTTAACAGCTTTCGCAAGCTTGTGCAACGAAAAAAATTTCTATGAGATACTGAGGCCTGGAGGGGTGGGGAGGAAACATGGGAGGGAGCATGCAATCGGCACATTTGCGTTTGTACGAGATTACCCAGTCTGTGAAGGGGGATCCTTTAGGGAACGCCTTGATGGATGAGGTGCTCACGACCTGCTTTGACCACGCCCTTGGAAACCGCGGGGCTTTGGAAAGGCTCATTGCGGCAATGAACCGATTCAACAGCTACCTGTCGGGGTACGCCCCGCCCGTCTCCTTGGGGCTGTTCCGCGGGACGCCGGAGGAGATCTCCGCCTGGGCCGAACAGTTGACCAGCCAGATCCTCTCCAACAACGAGCAGTAATACCGTGAAAGGTGAAAGGTGAAGGGTGAAATACTACCACCCTAAAAGGCGCCTTCGCCTGTGCCTGTGCCTTGACTTTGCGCCTTCACCATTCACCATTCACCTTTCACCATTCACCTTTCACCTTTCACGGTACTTCGCCCAGCACGCCGGTGGCCCAGGCGAGATTGACCAGTGAAACCTGGTAGTCGCGGCGGGCCCGGGCCAGGTTGCTTTGGGCCTGTACCAGGTTCAGTTCCGCATCCTCCACCTCCAGCCTGATCTTTACCCCGAGTTGATATCCCTGTTCCGCCATGGCGAGCAGACGCTCCGCCTGCCTCACCGTGCCGGTCAGCGCCTTGACGATCTGTTCCGCCTCCGTCACGCCGAAACCCGCGCCGCGCACCTCAAGCGATACCGAGTCGAGCTGCTGCGCCTCTTCCAGTTCCCTGGTCCTCAGGTCGCTCCTTGCCTGCTGCACCTTTCCCTTGGTCCTGAACCCGTCGAAGAACGGGAAGGTGAGATAGACGCCGACGTCCCAGGCCGGGCCGTTCCAGCTCCTTCCCGCCGCTTCCAGCTGGTGCCAGCCGACTCCCCCCGCGAGGTCGACCTTCGGCTTGTCCTCTGCGGAGGCTATCTGCAGCAGTTCCCGGTAGATGCCGACCCGGTGCCGCGACTCGGAGAGTTCGGGACGCATCTGGCGCGCCGTCGCAAGCGATTGCTCGAACGGCGGCAGGACCACCAGCGCCCCCTCCAGGGAGCCGGTCACGTCGATCTCCGCCCCGCTGTCGACTGCCAGCACCAGGCGCAGAAGCTCCTTCGCGGTCCGGATCCTGTTTTCGCTGCGGATCAGTTCCGGCCTTGCGTTGTCGACGGCAACCTGCGCGGCCAGCAGGTCGTAGTCGGTGGCAACGCCGGCGGCGAGCCTCTTTTGGGCCTCCGCCTGGTGCCGCTCCTTTTGCTGCAGGTTGGAAAATGCCAGGGCCCGCAGCTCTTTTGCCAGGAGTACGTCGTAGAAGGCGACCGTCACGTCCCTGCGTGCTCCCTGCTGGAACAGGCGCAACTGGTCCTCGGCGGTCTTGAGCCCTTCCTTCGCCCCTCTGATCGCGGCGCCGATCTTGCCCCAGCTGAAAAGCGTCTGGGTCAGCCGCAGCTCCGCGCCGCGCGTCCGGGTGCCGGCGATCCCTCCCATGAGAGCGCTCTGGCTCTCGTCCCGGCTGTAGGCTGCGGAGGCGTTCAGGGAGAGCCCGGGTAGGGCGGCCGCCCGCTCCTCCAGATACCTCCCCTGGACCAGGTCCCCGAAGGCGCGTGCCTTATGGATGTCCCGGTTTTGTTCCATGGCGATGGCGAGCGCGTCATCCAGGGTGAGCGTCCTTACGGCAGCGGCCCGGGAAAGAGCCGGGGTTAGAGCGATGGCAAGGCAGAGGCAAAGACAAAGACCCCATCCCCACCCCCGCCCTCCCCTTGAAGGGGAGGGAGTATTCCCAAGTATGGTGGCAAACTTTTTCTGTGTATTTTGCAGTCTAGGCATGCTTCTCATTCCCCTTCCATTTGCGCTTGAGCCAGCCGCTCAGATCGTCCAGCACCGTGTACATGACCGGCACCACGAGCAGGGTCAGTATCGTCGAGGTCAATAGGCCGCCGACCACGGCCCGCGCCATCGGTGCCCGCATCTCGGCGCCGCTCCCCAGCGCCAGAAAGAGCGGCATCATGCCGAAGATCATGGCGAGAGTGGTCATGATGATCGGGCGGAGCCTGGTCCTCCCCGCCTCTATCACCGCCTCGAACCTGGGCGACCCTCTTTGCTGCAGCACCTTGGCGTAGTCCACCAGCAAGATGGCGTTCTTGGTGACCAGCCCCATCAGCATGATCAGGCCGATGAGCGACATGATGTTCACGGTGTCGCCGGTAAGCTTCAGCATCCCCGCCATGCCGACGATGGAGAGCGGCAGGGAGAGCATGATGGCAAACGGCTCCAGGAACGACTCGAACTGCGCCGCGAGGATCAGATAGACGAATACGATGGCGATGATCAGCGACTCCGCCATGTAGCCGAAAGACTCCGCCATGTCCTCGGCTTCCCCCGAAAATCCGACCGAGTAGCCGGGCTGCATCGGGACCCTGGCAGCAGCCTCCTTCACCTTCGCCACCGCGGTCCCGATCGGGACGCCGTCCAGGTTGGCGCTGATGGTTACCAGCCGGGAGAGGTCGCGCCGGTTGATCTCCGAAGGTGTGTTGCTGACGGCGTAGGTGGTGAGATTGCCCAGCGGCACCAGGGTGGTCTCGCCCCCCTTGGCGACGGCGAGCTTCAGGTTTCGCACCTGCTGCGGGTCCCGGCGCAGGCTCTCCGGGAGCCGGACCCTGACGTCGACCGCGTCCCCATCCTCGTCCTCGTAGGTGGAGACCGCCTCGCCCCCCACCAGCCGCGAGACGGTGGAGGCGATGTCGCTGGTGTTGACGCCGGCGTCCCGGGCGCGTTCCCGGTCCACCGTCATCCGGTACTCCGGGATGTCGTGGTCGAGCGTCACCTCCAGGTCGACGAGCCCCGGTATCCGGTGGATCTCCTTCTTGAGCGCCGCCGCGTAGCGCTTCAGCGTCGGGATGTCCTCCCCTTTCAGGTTGACCTGGAGCGGCTTCTGCCCCCCCATGTCCCCGACCCGCTCGATGGAGATGGTGACCCCCGGGACCTTCTGCAGCTTTTCCCGGAACTCGCGCTGCACCTGCTCCTGGCGCCTCTTCCTGAGATCCTTCTCCTTCAGCTTGACGTACAGCAGCCCGTCGCGCACCGTGCCGGAGTCGCCGGCGCCGATGGAGGCGTAGGTATGCTCCACCTCGGGGATGCCGGAGACGGCCGCGAGCACGGCCTTCAACCGGTCCGAGCTCTCTGAGATGCTGGCGTCGGGTGCGGTCTTGAAGACCACCTGGAACTCCCCCTTGTCCTCGTTGGTCATGAAGGAGGACTCCAGGGTCGAGAAGATGAAGATCCCCACGACGAAGGAGGCAAACGCGAGGCCGAGCACGCTCTTTCTGTGGCGTAGCGCCCAGGAGATGGCGTTCTTATACGAGTCGGCCCAGGCGTCGAAGCGGTCGTTGAAGCGGTCCAGGATCCGCGCCAGCCCCTTTCTCCTCCCCTTGAGCGCGATGGCCGGGTCGTGCCAGCGCGAGGAGAGCATCGGGTCCAGGGTGAAGGAGACGAAGAGCGACACCAGCACGGCGAAGGCCACCGTCATGCCGAACTGGAAGAAGAAGCGCCCGACGATGCCGCGCATGAAGGCGACCGGAACGAAGACGGCGATGATCGACATCGAGGTGGCGAAGACGGCGAGGCCGATCTCGGAGGTGCCGAACCTGGCCGCGGTCATGTGGTCCTCGCCGCGCTCCAGGTGCCGCACGATGTTCTCCCGGACCACGATGGCGTCGTCGATCAGGAGCCCGATGGCCAATGAGAGCGCCATCAGGGTCATCACGTTAAGGGTCATCCCCATGGCGTTCATGATGATGAAGGAGGAGATCACCGAGATCGGGAGCGTCAGCCCGGTGATCACGGTGGAGCGCCAGGAATTGATGAAGCAAAAGACGATGACGATGGTGAGCAGGCCCCCGATCAGCATGGTCTCCTTGACGTCGGCGAGCGATTCCCGGGTCGGGATCGAGGCGTCCCGCACGATGGAGAGCTCGACCCCGGCCGGAAGCTCCTTGCGGAGTTTGTCGACGCTCTTTCTCACGCCGTCGACCACCTCGACCATGTTGGCGCCCGACTGCTTCAGGATGTCGAGCGCCACCGCAGGCTCCCCGTTGATGAGCGCGAGCGAGCGCTGCTCCTCGGCGCCGTCGCTGATCTGCGCCACCTCGGACAGGGTGATGCCGCGTCCCGCCCGCTCCGCGATCACCATGTCGCGGAACCCCTCGACGCTATCCGGCTTGCCGGAGATCCGGATCGGGTATTCGTTGCCGCCGTGGGTGAGGCGCCCCAGCGGGGTGTTGACGTTCTCGCTCTTGAGACCCGAAACCACCGCGTCTATGCCGAGACCGAGCGCATAGAGCCTGGCTGGATCGATGGTCACCGTCACCTCGCGCTTGGCGGAGCCGACCATGTCGACCTTGCCGACCCCGGAGACGTTCTCCAGCCGCCGCTTGATCCGCTTCTCGACCAGCGTGGTGAGCTCCTTGCCGCTCAGCCCCTTACCCTTCACGGCGAGGGAGACCACCGGCAGGGCGTTGAAGTCGAGCTTCTGGATGATCGGCTCCTCGATCCCGTTCGGGAGGTTCCCCCTGATGGCGCCGATCTTGGCGCGCGCCTCCTGGGAGACCTCGTTGATCTTCTCCTCCAGGCGGAACTCGACCACCACGGTGGAGACGCTCTCGCGGGAGTAGGACATCACGTGCTTCACCCCGGCGATCTGGTTCACCGCCTCCTCCACCTTCTTGGAGACCTCCCGCTCGATGCTCTCGGGGGAGGCGCCCGGAAACCTGGTGACGATGGAGATGACCGGAATCTCCACGCTCGGGAACATCTCCACCGAGAGTCGCCGGTAGGAGAAGAGTCCCAGGGTGACCAGGGCCAGCATCAGGACCGCGGCGAAGACCGGGCGTTTTATGGAAAGGTCGGACAGAATCATGGGTTGCTTCCTTATTAGATGCAGGTATAAATCCGAAGGTGCTGAAATCTCCAACTCATTAGCCCCGATCTATCTCAGAAATACCCCCTCCCCTTCAAGGGGAGGGAGGGGGTGGGGATGGGGCACGGTTGGCGCAAACCCCATCCCCCTCCTGACCTCCCCCTTGAAGGGGGAGGAATGTGGAAAAAAGGGGAGAAGTTGGTTGAACGGGTGTTGCTGGGCACGAAACCTCGCTACTTCGCCGCGGCGTTGGCGACCAGCACCTGGTCGCCGTCCTTGATGTTGAAGCCGCCGCGGCTCACCAGCTGCTCGCCCCCCTTGAGGCCGGAGGCGATCTCAACCAGGTCGCCGGAAACCGCGCCGGTTGCGACTTCACGCCTGTGCGCCACTCCGCTTTCCACCACGAACAGCGAGCCGGTGCGCTGCTCCAGATCGAGCCCGGTGAGCGTGCCGCGCGGCACCTGGATCACCCCCTTTCTGGAGCCGGTGACGATCTTTCCCTTGGCGAAGAGCCCGCCCTTCAACTGCTCCGGCAGGTTCGGCACCTCGGCGATCACTTTCAGCGAGCGGTCCGCATCGTCGACGCTGGGGTTTATGAACATCACCTTGCCGGTAAAGATCCTGCCCGGGACGCCGTCCGTTTCGAACTGTACCGGCTGTCCCAGTTTTACCGCCGACATCTGCGATGAGGGGACCGTCACGGTCAGGTTCATGAGCCGGTTGTCCACGATCCTGAAGATCGGTTTGGCCGCTGCCGCGTCGCTGGTCAGCGAGCCGAGGTTCACGTCCTTTAGCGCCACCACGCCGTCGATCGGGGAGCGGACCAGTCCCTTGGAAAGCCGCGCCCGGGTCTGGGCCAGATCCTCCTCGCCGGCCCTGACCTGGGCCTTTGCCGCCTCGATGCGCGCCTTGGACGCCTCGCTGTCGGAGAGGGAATCGTCGACCGACTGCTGGGTGGCAAGACCCGCCTCCTTGAGCCTCAGGACCCGCGCCCTCTCACGCTCGCTGCGGTCCGCTGCGACCCGCGCCTCCAGGAGAGACGCCTTGGCGCTCTCCAGGTTCGCTGCGGCCCGCTTCACCAGAGCCTCAGTCTCGGCGAGCGCTATCCGCGCCAGCGGCTGACCCTTGCGGACCCGAACCCATTCGGTGACGTAGAGCTCCTTTACCAGCCCCGGAATCTCCGTCTTCACCTCGGCCTCGACCTTGGGAGAGAGCACGCCGGTCACCTCGATCCCGTCCACCAGGTCCGCCCCCGTCACGGTCATCACCTCCACGGCGACCCGGGGGGCTCCCGTCGCCGGTTTGGCTTCACTACTCTTGGAGCAGCCGGTGCCCCCTCCCAGCGCCAGGCAAAGCGCTGCGGCCATCAATCCGCTGTTCAACCCGTTCATATCTAACTCCTTCCAGTGCAGTTGCCGGTTACCTTTGGTAAGTCCGTTGTGGTCCATCTCGTTCCCAAGCTCCAGCTTGGGAACGAGAAAAGCTGGAGCTTGGGAACGAGAAAAACTTAAGGTGTCCCCTCGCCCTCCGGGAGAGGGGCAGGGGTGAGGGCGTTGCCCAGGTGATGATCGGTCTATCAGTCGAAACTGGTAGAAAGCTCCTCGGTCTGCTTCGGCATTATAGCTCCCGGGAGGCTCCCTCACCCCGACCCTCTCCCGGAGGGAGAGGGAGAGTTTTATTGGAGTCTGGTTCAAGTTGGGGAGGCGGCCATCACCTGGGAGACATAAATCGATATGATGCCGAACCCGTTGGGGCACCCCTTGCGGGCGCCCTCTCTACTTTGCCATGCCGCGCATCAGCAGGCGGAGCAACCGAACCATCCCGTCCCTGTCCAATTTCGATTCCCTTCCGGAGAGCTGCTCATTGATGGCGGATGTCAGTATGGCGATGACAGCCCTGGCCCCGTCGACGCTGTTTTCCCTCAACTCGCCGCTTGCCACCCCGGCGCTCACCAGCCGATGGATCAGCTCCATCATCCTGATGAAATAGGCCTCCAGATCGAACTGCGGCGCCCCCTGCGGCGGACCGAAGTAAATGGCGTAGATCAGGCGGACCTCAGGAAGCCTTTCCAGCGAAGCGTCGAACAGGTCGCTGCAGAACTGGAGGATGCGCTCCTGCGCGGAGGCCTCAACGGAGACGCTCCTGGCGGCAAGCGACTCGAAGGTGCCGTAGGAGTTCTGCATCAGCTCCAGGTAGATCCCCTCCTTGTTGCCGAAATAGTAGTAGAGCACCGGTTTGGTCACCCCGGCAGCCTCGACGATCTCCCGGACCGACGCGGCAGCGTACCCCTTCTCGTTGAAAAGGGTGAGGGCGGCCGTCAGAAGCCTTTCCCTCGCCCCTGGTTCCGGCTCTATTTTCCTGGTTGCGGACGTCATTCTCTCTCCTTACCTAATGCTAGCCAATGCTCGTACCTTCGTATACTCAACGGTAAGTAGCCTGTTGGCGCATCGCTGTCAACAGAAAAGTCTACCGAGCGGTGCATGCGTTTTGGCGAGAAATTCTCTTTAGAGATGAAGGTACGACCACTAAGGCAAAGTGCAAGAATGGGCAAGCAGTTCCAGGGTGGGTAAGCGTCAACCTCGGTCTGGTAAGAAGTAAGCTATCAGACTTGATCTTTAGCTATGACTGATACCGCGCGCCAATCCCCGTCTGAGTGGGGCCGACGGCTCTACCTCCTTTGATGCCTGCAAGTCTGAGCTACTGTCACCTCTATGTCCGTGAGGATCTGTTAAGGCCTTCAGTCAGAGCGGCATATCCAGGAACTGTCATAGGCTAAGGTAAAATAAATTAATGCTTGACAATCTATAATTTTCACCCATTATTGCTATCCAATGTGATCTAGCTAAGTATTTACTTATAGAGCAGGGCGTTCCTGCTACCAAGGATTGACCGCCAGGGTCCATTGTCCCCTGATGGGAAGGAGGGATGATCATGTCCGTTATATCACGAACGTTTTCGACAGTTTCACTATTGGTGTTTGCCACCACTGCAATAGCAGCAACGCAAGCAGATATTGACCAAGCCCGAAATAAGGGGCTAGCTTGGCTATACATCAGCCAGAAAGGCGATGGTAGTTGGAGAACCGCCGGTGGCTTAGAGATCCAACCCACCGCCGCAGTGCTCGAAGCCCTTCTCAATGCCGGAGTCACAAGGGGGCGTGCCTTTGCCATGGCCCAATCCTGGCTCACCAATGCTGATTCCATATCTACCGATAGCCTTTCCCGCCAGGGTGTAGCCCTATACAAAGCCGGCGCCAACGTCACCGCGCTCATGACTCGCCTCACCGGTATGCGTCACCTCCGAACCAATAGCTGGGGTGCCTACGACCAGTACTACGGCAGTTTTCCAGATACCTCTCTCGCCCTGGACGCATTCTCCATCACAAAAACAACCTTCTCCAATACCGGTTTCTCCCTCGGCTTCATCGCCGCTAGCCAGAACACCGATGGAGGTTGGTCCTACACCTCAATCTATGGCGAACCAGGAACATCGGTCAGCCGGGTAGTCCCCACCGCTCACAACATTATCACTTTAAGCCGTTACAACGCCGATTGGATTGTCGACACCAATATAACCAACGGTATCAACTTCCTCTTTGGTCGGCAAAAGGCAGACGGCGGCTTTGCCGGCGATCTGGCAGCAACGGTTGGCAGTCCCTATGAAACTGCGCTTGTCTATCTGGCCCTAAACGAAGCTAAAAACGCAGGTAACGCCACTGCCGTTGCCGCCCAGACGGTCATGGCAAACGCCCGTAATTTCCTGATTTCGCAACAGCAGACGGACGGGTGTTGGAATGACGACCCTTTTATGACCGCCTTGGTCCTCCAAACCCTACCAACAGCAACTCTTTCAGACAGTGACAATGACGGCATCCCCGACGCAATCGAGGCATTGCTTCTCACTAACCCGATAGTTGCCGACGGTCGCAACCTCGTCAAGGGGAATGGCGACAGCGTTCCCGGTATCAACTCTTCCGTGCTCCTAGCCACCATTCTGGTCTACCGGCCTTTCAGCATGTCCCTGACCGTTAGCGGTGGCACCGCTCCTTATAGCTGGAGCCTCGTGTCGGGCGGCCTTCCCTCTGGCCTCTCACTGGGCAGTTCTAACGGCATCATCTGTGGTACCCCAGTGATGAAGGGGGCCTTCAACTTCTTCTACAAGGTGAGCGATACGACCGGTCTCAGCACCAGCACAATGAGCCAGATTATGGTGGAGTCTTTGCCGATCCTGGTGACAACACCGACCATCAGCTACTTTGATACTCTTCAGTCGGCCTACGCCGCCCAGTCGGACGGCGGCACCGTTACCATGCTAGTCGTGGACGGGACCATGAACGAGGGTCTCACATTGGACCGTAATGTAATTGTGACGCTCGCGGGCGGTTATGACGACATCTTCACCAACCGGACCGGTGCCACCGCTCTGGCCGGCCCTCTTACAATTATCGGAGGTTCGGTCACCGTGAACGGTATCTATATTAAATGACTTCGGACAACACAGCGGAGAAACTTGTATGAAAGTTGCTATGTCAATTTGTCGCGGACGGTTCATAACCGGTTTGGTTCTGCTGGCCCTTGGACTCGTCTCCGCAACCGCCCGTGCCGAGCATCGCGACGCCATGCCACTGCCGGATGAAGTAGTCTCGCAGATTGTCGAGCAGCAGCACGGAAGGGATGATCCGCTAGCTCTGGCGCTCAGCCATCACCTCGACGAGGCGGCAGTACTTCTCCGGCAGATCGAGGAAGAGACGACAACTGATGATGCTGGCTTTGCAACTAAGCGTATGCTCCTGGAAGCTAAGGCTAACGAACTCGGAGTAGTCCGTGCCGAATTGCGCACTAGGTTTGCGACAACCAGAGAACGACTGGTATCCCTGGGGCTGACCGAACAAGTAGATGCATGGGATATGCTACGGGGCAAGGTAGAAGAGCGCTTCGAGCGGTTAGGCCGGTCATTGGAAGAGGTGCGGACCGCACCGGACATGAATGGCCGGGGCAAAGCAGTCAGCAGTGCTCGCAGCGTCCTGCATGATCTTCATGGGAAGAGGCAAGAACAGGGCCAAGTCGGTAGCGTGCCGCTTCCCACATGGACTTTTGAGAAACGTCCGTCCCGGCCTCCAGACTACGATCATGCTGCTCCACCTGCCTTTCTCAGCTCTAAAACGCGTCCCCTAAACAACATATATGCCTTTAACGGAAATACTCTCCTGGCTCCGGAGCCCGACCCAGTGCCGGGAGAGGCGTCAACCTGCGGATACACTGGTGCTGATCTGGCAGTGAGTTGGGGGGTAAAGTGGAATGACGGCGATATCAAGCTGCTAGCGAAACAGCTTGGATACTCTGCGGCCAGAATCTTCGAATACGTTGCTAATGAAATCCAGTTTGAACCGTATTATGGTTCACTTAAGGGAGCCACTGGCACTTTGGTTGCCAAAGCAGGGAATGCCACCGACCAGGCCTCGCTCCTCATTGCGCTGTTGCGGGCATCCAACATACCGGCCCGCTACGTCAAGGGGACCGTCAACTCTGCCAATGAAGACAGGTTGCTGCGCTGGCTGGGCGTTAAAACCCAGACTGCTGCGGCCGAAGTACTCAGAGAGGGGGGTATTCCACAATACTTCAATTCCAGCACCGGCACTTTGCAGTTCACCCACGTCTGGGTCGAAGCTTGCGTCCCTTACGCTCATTACCGGGGGGCGAAAGTCGACAACGCAGGCCACCGCTGGATACCGCTTGACCCCAGCTTCAAGGATAAAAGTTACCAGGACGGGATTCGGATCAACGTCAATTTCGACTACGGCACATATATGGCCACCCGCAGCAACACTCTGCCGTTCGAAGCCTATGAACAGCAGGTGGAAAGTACTGTCAAGAGCATATCACCCAACAACGTTCTGGAGGACGTGCCCTACAAGGGGGTGCTACTGCAAAAGCGTGTGGACATCCTTCCCGCCTCGCCCCCCTATGAAATAGTTAACTTCCAGGCTTGGGAGGGTGGAATAACCTCCGACACGGCAGAAGTGCCTGGCAGCCACCAAGTCACGTTTGAGGTTAACGTGAAGAACGGTGGTGGCCATTGGCTGACCGGTTGGACCTTCTTCCTTCCGGGTCGGGCCATGACGCGAATAACCCTTAAATACACAGGGCTAACCCAGACTGACAAGGACAACCTCGCTGCCTGGAAGAGCGACACCTTCCTCGACTCGAACATCCCCTGTACGATCCAAGTGGTGCCGCACATCACCCAGGAAGGGATTGGAAGGGTATCGGGATCCGTCGCCGTTAACCTCTGCACCCAGGACAACCAACTGACATTGGACATCAAACTTAAAGAGCTCGCCCTTGATGGGAATTGTCCCACGACCTATAATCCAATCTTACCCTCACCATGCTATCTCAACCACGTGCTTTACAAAAACATCGGTGCAGCCGACTATCATGCACTGCTGGCTTACGCCTTTCAGACCTCGGACGATCACCTGTCCACCCGAAGCAAAAAGCTACTGAACTCGGTCAGGGCCAACGTCAATCCCATGACCAACGAGGATGAAACCACAGGGGAATTCCTGAATATCGTGGGACTCAAGTACCTGCGCTACATCTCTGCAGCCAACAAGCGCATCGGTGAACTGGACGGCGGCACGGGCGAGAGCGGAAACCATCTGGGACTTGCCAGTACCCGAGCCAAGGTCAATTATCTCTTCGATCTTCCTTTTGCGGTCTACAGGAAGGGTTTTCTTATCGATATGCCAGGTTGCGTTTCTCGCAATCTCGACATTTCAACCGGCGAACCAGTTTGGAAGACCTTCCAACTATCGGGCTACACCGCTTCAGCTTACGAGGCCTATATCTGGCAGGAGAATGCCCGTCTCGACGCTGTCTCAACCATTCGTGGCATCCAGTACGCCAAAGAGACCGGTATCGAAGTGCTGACCCTCACCAGTGCTAACTGGAGTGTCTTGGGAGACGCTACCTCGTGCGGGGATACTAGGAGTCAGTGCTACAAGCTCACCCACAACAGCAATTCCGGTCTCAACTACAGTTACACGGAACGTAGCGATATTTATAATAACTACATATCACAAGGGCATACCGTAACCATGCCCCGTAGCCTGATTCAGTACCAAAACTGGAAAGGACCTGTTTATATTGCTGAGAAGGATAGTATCGCCGTGGACGGCAAAATGTCTGCCACTTACGCCATTAACAATAGTGCCGGCGGCGAAACGGTATCCGACCCGGTCAGTGTGGATTATTCCACAGTCACCGACAGCGGCTACGTGCAGGCGAGTACCGGCACAACCACTACAACTGCAGTAGTCTCGGTGGGCGACGGCACCATTAGCAACGGACAATCACAGTACAATACCGAAAGCGGTGACCCGGTCAACATGGTCACCGGCAACGTCTACCATACCGAACGGGACATTTCGCTGAAGGGCCGGGGTGGACTGCCGTTGGTTTTTGAGCGTTCCTACAATAGCCGCAACCCGCAGAAGGGCCCTCTCGGTTACGGCTGGACCCACAGCTTCAACCACTACCTTACTTTTGTTGTGACGAACGGCGTCACCTCTGCGGTAAGCTGGACCGACGGCACCGGTTCCCAAAAATTGATTAAGGTGACCGGCAACGGTGCCGGAGTTCCGATTGGCAGCACCTTTACCCCACCAAAGGGCTTCTATTTTAAGATGGCACGAGGCACAGATGGCAAATACACCATACGGGAAAGGAATGGCCTCACCTACACATTCGAAAGTTCGAGCGGCATATCCACCCAACAGAAAGCCCGACTCATCTCCATCCGCGACCGCAACAACAACACCCTTACCCTGACCTACGAAGCTACTGGGACGATAACGGTCAGCGACGGTTTGGGCCACTTTCTCAAGCTGGAGTATGCTGGAGGAGATAAAATCCTTGAGGTTACCGACTGGACCGGTCGCAGACACCGTTACAACTACAACGCCAACGGCGACCTCGTACTCTACAGCAACCCGCTGGCACTCGCCGGAACCCAAAGTGCGGTGACTTACGAATATTATGGTGTAAGCGACGGCATCAATCTTAACCATGCCCTGAAGAAGTACACCCTGCCGCGTGGTAACAGCATGTCCTTCGAATACTACGCTAATGGCCGGGCCTTCCGACATTACAACACCCTGAACGAGACAAACACCTTCACCTACAACGATTTCCGGCGAGAAACGGTTCAGGTTAATGAGCGGGACTTTAGCCGGCATTTCTTCTTTGACGAGTACGGCAACCCCGAGGAGATTATAGAAGAGAACAGCGCTCAGCGGAAATACACCTACGACCCGGCCAACCCGTATAACCGCACCACGAAGAAAGATCCGGAAGGGTACCAGACTTCCTATGAGTACGATGCTAGCGGCAACGTAACACAAATTACCAACCCCTCAACCGCTACCACGGCGTTCTCAAATTTCAACACCTTCAACCAACCGGGCAAAGTGAAGGACGCACGCGGCAATTACACTCTGTACAAATACGACGCTTCTGGCAATCTCCTCCAGGAAATCAGGTTAAAGAGCGGATTGGGAGCTGGTATTGACCCAACAACGTATGTCCCGGTGGCAAGTGAGATCGTTGCCTGGACGGTGAACAGCTATGATAGCTACGGCAACCCGCTTACCAGCCGCAAGGTGCGCGACTTTGCCGCCCAAATTGCCAATTCGGCAAGCCTCACCGGCCCGACACTGGAATACGACTACAATGACACTACCAATGGCGTCACTGGTTTGAACCTAGTCAGCATCACCCGCAGGGGCGATAAGAACGGCGACGGCACCATCGCTGCCGGTGAATACGATATTGCCAGCCTTACTTATGACAGCCTTGGCCGTATGAAGACCGGCATCGATGGCGATTGGCAGCGGACCGTCTACGATTATGATGACGTGGACCGGGTGACGAGAGGCACCGATGCAACCGGCAATCAGCGCGATTATATCTATGATGCCAACGGCAATCCGTCAGGACAGACTCTGGTCCTCACGTACAACGAGTTGCCGAAGCTACTGGACAGCTCAAGCAGCAGCTACGATCTCTCCGACAGGAGAGAGACCACTACCGACGCCGGAGGATACGTCACCGCCTATATCTATGATCCTGCCGGTAACGTAGTAATAGTCAGTAATCCCGACGATTACACCATTTCTTTCGACTACGACGAGAATAACCGGGTCATTAAGGCTTACGATCAGGAAAACAACGCAGTGACCCGAACCTTGGACCTCTCCGGTAAGCCGCGTACCATAACCGATCCCAATGGCAACAAGACAACCTACGAATATTACGACAGCACCAAGGACGGTCGCCTGAAAAAGGTTACCCAGCCAAGAATCCAGGCCTTCAGCGTCGGTCAAGCGTTGCAATACGATTATGACAGCAATGGCAACGTCATCAGTGGTACCGATATTCCTGCCGACGGCAGCGCCAACCGCACCACCCTGACCACTTATGATGAATTGAATCGGCCAAGCCGCATAGTCGGCCCTCAGTACACCGATGCCGTCTACGGTGCCATCCACCCGGTCACCAAATATACCTACGACACACTGGGGAACCTCAGCAGGGTTGATGCCGGAAGAACCGACAGCAGTGGTACCAATCCGGCCACGGATGTGGTCACGACGCTGGTGGCCTACCAATACGACGACTTTGGCAGAAAACTGAAAGAGACCGACCCGCTGGGTAAGTTCTGGACCTTTGTCTATGACGTGAACAACAACGTCACCACCATGACAGATGCCAAGGAGCAGGCCACCGGCTACACCTGGGGCTATGGGCACCAGATGCTGACCAAGACGAACATAGCCGGGAACGTCACCTATACCAGGAGCGCACTGGGGCAGGTCATTAAGGCCAAGTCACCGGAGGTGACCTACAATTACACTTATGACACGACTCACCGGCTGGAGAGCGTCACCGACAGCCGGGGGGGCAAAATGCTTTCTTACACATACAGTCCAGGTGGACTCCTTAACTGGGTGACCGACAGCGACGGCAACGAGACCGACTACCTTTATGACAAGATAGGCCGCCTCTCCGGTATCTGGGCCGCCAACTACGAGACAGTCACCTTTAAGTATGATCCTGGCGGCAGACTGACGGAAAAATGGTTCCCCAACGGAGTCAATTCCCTGTATACGTACAACGCTGACAACTCACTGGAAAAGGTTGTTAATCGGAGCAACGCCAGCACCATCATCAGCCAGCATGTCTATAGCTACGACGGGGTTGGGAATCGTTTGACGCACGCAGAGAGCGTCGGTGGGGTCACGATCAATTACGGCTACCAATACGATGCCCTGAACCGGCTGACCCAGGTGGGTAACGGCACGGCACCCCAGCAGGAGAACTACGGCTATGACCCGTTGAACAACCGCACGACCAAGAAGGTGAACATCACCACGCCGGTCATTACCGCCTATGTCTACGATGCCGCCAACCAGTTGAAGGAGATTCGTCAGGAAAGCACGACCGGGACAGTGCTGGCGAGCATGCTGTATGATGACAACGGCAACATGTACCAGAAGACAGAAGGTGCGACAACGACCACGCTCGGTTACGACGCCCTGAACCGTTTGACTCAGGTGGACAAGACCGGCATCAGCACCCAGAACTACACATATGACGACCAGGGAAGACGAATAGCCAAAACGATCGACTCAACCACCGCCAAATACCTCTACAACGGCCCGGATATCGTGGCAGAGTACGGAGACTGGGCAAGTCCGACTGCCCAGTTTACTCACGGGCCGAATACCGACGATCCGATCATCCGCGCCACGGCAACTGCTGCGCAGTATTTTCATCAGGATGGGTTGGGAAGTGTCGTGGCCCTTTCCGACCAGACGGGCGCGACCACCTGCACCCAAAGGTTTGACGCTTGGGGGAAGACCATTGCCGCCAGCGGCAACTCCATCCCGCAGTACGGTTACACGGGAAGGGAACCGGACGAGACTGGACTTGTCTATTACCGGGCAAGACATTATGATCCGACGATAGGGAGGTTCACGCAGCGGGACCCGATTAGATTGCAGGGCGGAATCAATCCATACGCGTATGCAAATGCAAACCCAGTTACCTTTACCGACCCAGAGGGATTGCTTGCATTCGACAATGCGAAAACTAACGAGAGTACTGAGCAAATCACCTATTACGTAGGAAGCAACACAGGCCAGGCGAGCGCAGGAATAAGCGCCGGCACACAGAGCTTTGCAGATGCAGGTAAGTATGCAAATATGGCGAGTGATGCTGATCCGCCTGGAATTGCGGTAGCAAAGGCATATGGAGCCATTGCAGCATGGACCTATGGCCATGCCGCTGGGGATAAATTTCTTGTTGACGTAGCTGTTCAAGGAATGGCTGAAAATAAACAAAATTTTGTCAACGCAGGCTTTATGCTCCTCACCATTGGAAGTGGGGGGGGCTCTTCGAAGATTGATCGCGCAGCATTTAAGGTAGAGCGCGAGGCATTCTGGAAGACAGAGGCGAAAAGTAACCCCGGAAAGTTTAGTGCTGAGGATCTGACCAGGATGGAGAAGGGTCGAGCGCCAACCGGTCCAGACGGGCATCCGATGGAGTTACATCACGTAGATCGAACACCCGATGGGGGGGTAGACGCTATGAGCAGAACGGATCACCGTTTGGGGGGAAATTTCAAAAAAAATCATCGATAAGTGAGGTAAATATGTTAGGAAATGAAATGTTCGATAGTTCAATACGACCCGAAGGTAATCAAGCTGGCGTTTTCGAATATGACGGAGATACAGCTTACTTCTACCTATACAGCATGAAAGGTGAGGAGGGTCAGAAAGTAGTTGCAGCCATTCACGTGCTTTCTGGAACACCTGACTTTGAGGAGAAGGATGTAGCTATCCGTTGGGATGCGAAGGGGAAAATTGTCGGTCTCTTCATACGTGGGCAGCTTTGGGCGGCATTTGATGGAGGAACCTGCATGAATTATGGTGGTGACTATTGCTCTGATCTTTCACCACAGATACCGTTGGAGATAACACAAGCTTTCAAATCATAAAAATATTTTTTTAACGGCCTCACCGAATACTACGTCAAGTACTGGAACGGCGCCAACTGGACCACCGGCCCGGGCGGCAGGTCTGGGTAACCTGACATTAGACGGTCTAACTTCTAACTTGGGCGACCGTTGGGGGCAGCCCCCAACACGAGACTTCACCTATACCAAGCATGTACTGGGGTCAAACCATACAGGTTCAGGCACCAGAGGTGACCTACAATTACACCTATGACAGGGCAACGGCTCCATCTTCAGACAATATCGATATTTTTGACTGCAGTTTTACCTGGATTCTGTCTGTCACACATTACGCATTACGGGATCTTGAGGATATCTAACTTGAAGCCAGTAGGGAGGCAAAGGGGACCCGTAGAAACGTCTCTGACGTCTCCGGCCAAGTACTGACGAGGGCAAATATTTCGGGTAATGCGGGGACGCCATACCTAATTGGCGGGTTGTTCCGGGGACACGATGTCTGATTTAAGGAGGCTTTTCAGATTTTTGTCCTCGTTTTGAGGGTCCGGTTAGGAGCTTCTTCCTCCCGGCCATTCCGCATTGGAGACGAGCGCCCGTATCAGCAGCAGTCTCCTCAAACATTAGATTAGTACAACAACACTCTTTTCTATAAATACAAAAAGGAGGAATCCATGGAAAGAATTATAAAGAAGAGGATGGCTGCGCTTGTTGGGATGGCTCTGATTTCGGTTGCGGGTCTTGCCCAAGCCCAGGTGAAGTTTGCAGTGCGGGACACCACGGGGACAACGGAAAAGATGGTGGTCACGGATAAGGGATATGTTGGGGTTGGAACGAATGCGCCGGGTGTGGCAATTCAGACAAAAGGCGGTTCTATTGCAGACACCCAGGTTATCTCCCACTATACCGGGACCGATCCCTTATCAAGTGGTGGTTTCTTGGCTCTCAGAAGCAGCCTTAACGGAACGACGCCTGTCCTGCCTAAACAAGGGGAGAGGATAGGCTATACTCTGTTCGGCTCCGTAGCTGAGGATGGAACCCCGCGAAACGCTGCAGGGCTTGTTGGTTATGCGGAAGCGGATTGGACCAGCACCTCTATTCCTGCTTATTTCCTTTTCGAGGTAGCTGCTACAGGCGCCACCGGGAGAGTCGAAAGAATGCGCATCACGAGCTCCGGAAATGTCGGTATCGGTACAGCGGCTCCCACACAGAAATTAGAAGTCAACGGCGCCATACGTCTTAAAACCACTGCCACCAAGCCGACCACCTGCACCAGTGCTCTTACTGGCGTAATTTGGATGACTTCCGGGGGTACCGGCATAGCTGATTCTCTTGAAGTGTGCGTCAAAGATGCAACTGGTGCCTACGCCTGGAAACGAGTTCAGTTGAACTGACAACCGAAAACTGCTTGCAGAGGGGATCTTGTTGAGTTCTGGTAGCAAGGTTCCCTCTTTTCCAGGCGGCTTCCTGTAATCACATCTTTCTTTTCATATTGCGACGAGTTTGTTGAGCAGTCGACGAAAGGTTTTTGACATGCCTGAAAACCTGAAACTTCAAACTCTATAATGGCAGCAACTTTCCTCCTTCAGGCCTTGCTGTCCCTACGCCTACGTAAGTTGCCGGGGGAGACGTGATATTGAAATTTTCGATACAAGAACTGCTGCTTGACCCCCTGCCCATCTGCCCGCATGCATGGCTGACCTTGAGATCGAACTGCGGCGCCCCCTGCGGCGGACCGAAGTAAATGGCGTAGATCAGGCGGACCTCCGGAAGCCTTTCCAGCGAAGCGTCGAATAGGTCGCTGCAGAACTGGAGGGTGCCGAAGTAGTAAAGCACCGGTCACCCCGGCCGCCTGCACGATCTCCTGGACCGACGCCGCTGCGTATCCCTTCTCGTTAAAAAGGGTAAGGGCAGCCGTCAGGAGCCTTTCCCTGGCCCCTGGTTCCGGCTCTATTTTCCTGGTTGCGGACGTCATGCGCTCTCCGTTCCTGCGATTCGTTGCTCACTTTCGGACCTCCTCCCGCTTCAGAGCCAAGCCAATCGCAGAGGGGCAATAGGCGCGTCGGGTCTGCTGGTCGAGGTGGAGCCATCTGCGTCTTACCGATTCGGTAAGTACACCCGCTGAGGGTAGTTGTCAAGAGGAAATTCTACCGATCGGTAGGTGGAGGGTCGAGCCCGGCTAATAGTTCGGTAGGAATAAATTTTCCTGATTAGCAACCAACCCCGCCTGCGGCGGCGTTTTGTCCCGGAATAAGATTACCGTGCTGTCCCCATCCCCCCCCTGACCCTCTCCTTGCAGGGGAGGGTCAGGGGGGATACAGGTTGAACTTACTCTAGAAGTGCTAATCTTCCACACGCTGGGCAAGCACCCCCTCCCCCTTTATGGGGGAGGGTTGGGGAGAGGTGAAAAGCCGGCATGAGCCTCACCCTCCCCCTGCCCCTCCCATCAAGGGAAGGGGAGTTTGAATCAGCGGAAGATTGGCACTGATCAGGTAAATTTTTGTTTACATTGCGGGTAAAATTCATTAATAATGCCGTGCAAATCATGCATTTGTCACTGACAATGGTAAACCACGGGTAATCGTGGGGCACAAAGCCACCTGTCCACCATAGTGGAAAGAGGGGCCGCAGAAGTGGCAGGCAAAAGCCCGCCGGCCGCCGACGGGTTTTTTTGTACCTTTTACTGTGCGGGCAACCTTTGAAGGTGCCTGATGACAAGAGGTTGATGTTGATCCTGATATGAAATGCGATAGGAGGGATTGTGTTAAGTGCGCCTGTAGTGAACGGACCTAGCCTGCCGAGAGTCCATTTTTTCAGTCATCATTTTTGTTCTTTTTTGGCCCTGCTGACTGCGCTTTGGCTCCTGGCTCCGAACCGGGTCTGCGCTTTCTCCGAGCCGGAGCTGCTCTTCACCGGCGCGGACTGCCTGGGCCTGACCGGGAACAACATGGGAGAGGCGGTCTGGGAAAGCCCCGACCCGATCAACGGCAGCCAGGTCCATTCCAATCTCCGTGGCCGGCTTTCCATCGACGGGACCTCCAACTTCTATCCCCTGGTCAACAACATGGGGGATGTAGTATGGACCGAGAATCTCGGGCACGAATGGGGGCCGTCGACGTCCACCGTCAAGGGGATCATCTCGGGTAGGACGGTGCAACTGGCCTCATCCCAGGAGAGCCTGCATGCTACCGGGATCAACGACCGGGGAGAAGTGGTCATGCTCCGGTCGAGTGGCAACTATAGCGATTCCTTCATCTATTCCAGCGTCAGAGGGCGCTTGACCCGTGAGGCCGCTTTTTACGAGTCACCCTCCCTGAACAACCGCGGGGACGTGGTCTGGGTGCAGTATTACGGCACGGGCAACAGGCAGATCTTCAAGCTTGCCGCGGGGAGCAGCACCCCGGAAGCGGTGACGACCGTCACCGGCGATTACTACCACCCGGCCATCAACGACAACGGTGAAATTGTCTGGTTGCAGAGCGGGCAGATCGTCTCGAATCTGCGCGGGCAGCTTACCGATGGCGCTCTCGGCGGCTCGGTGCATTCGCTCAAGATCGATAACTGCGGCGTGGTGCTGTTCGGCTCCAGAAACGACAGCACCGGCAGCACGGCTCTTTACCGCATCGGAGGGAGCGCGTGCGTCAGCCATCCCGAACCGAACCACAGCCGGGAGCAGGCGGCGCCGGTGAGCTTCGGCGACATCTTCACCGGCTTGACCGATGCCTCGGCGAACCAGGCCGACTGGTACGGATTCGGGGGGGTGGCCGGCGACACCATCCACCTCACGGTGAACTACGACAACGGCGCCGGGAACCAGCTCGTTCTAGGGCTCTATGACAGTGCCGGGAACCTGTTGAGCGGCGCCACCCGCTCCAACCCGGCCGGCATCGACCTCACGGCCCCGTACGGAGGCAGCTACTACCTGAAGCTGGAGTCGCAGGCCGGGCGCATCGCCTACGCCGTCTCGCTCAGCAAATACAGCAGCAATTGCGGGGCCGGTCCCTGCCCGGAGCCGGTGGTCCCGGGCGACGTCTGGATGCCCTCAATCAATGCGCTGGGTGAGGTGTTCTGGCTCCAGAACGACCGGGCAACGGCGAACATACAGCTCTTTTCCTCGCTGCGCGGCAAGCTCACCAGCGATCAGGCGCAGCACCAGGCCGTGGCCGGCAACAGCCTGGGCGATCTGGTCTGGGTGGAAGCTGTCGACGGCCCATCCGACAAGATCTTGCGCGGCGTCATCAACGGCCAGCCGGTGACCGTGGCCATGACCGAGAACCGGATCTCCTTCATCGACATCAACGACCGCGGGGAGGTGGTCTGGAACGAGACCCGCGATGATGGCAACAGCCAGATCTTCTCGAACCTGCGGGGCCAGCTCACCCGCGGCCAGATCTCCAGCTACCAGCCGAGCATCAACAACCTGGGGGACCTGGTTTTTGTCCGACCCTCCCAGGAAGCGGGACCGATGCAGGTGTACCTTCTTGCTGCCGGGAGCACGGAGCCGGTGGCGTTAACCAGCGACAGCCTCCTGCACTACAGCCCGTCCATCGCGGAGAGCGGGGAGGTGGCCTGGGCCGAACGGGACCCGGCCCTGCCCGGGACGACGCGGCTGGTCACCAGCCTGCGTGGCGTGCTGGTACCCTATGTGGCCGACGGCTCCAGTGTGGATCTGAACAGCTGCGGCGATATCGTCTACGGCAGCTACGGCGCGATGGAAGGCGCCGGCATCTACCGCCTCGGCAGCAACGCCCCCTGCGCTCAATCGAGCGGCGCAACGGGGAGCTACCACCCCGAGCCCAATGACAGTCGGGAGCAGGCGACGCCGGTGCTCTTTGGGGACATCTTCAGCGGCGTGGCCGATGCCTCGGCAAACCAGGTGGACTGGTACCGCTTCGAGGCCGCGGCCGGCGACACCATCCACGTCACGGTGAACTACGACAACAGCGTGGGCAACCAGCTCACGGTCGGGCTCTACGACAACGCGGGGAACCCGGTCAGCGGTGCCACCCGCTTCAACCCGACCGGCATCGACGTCACGGCCCAGTACGGCGGCAGCTACCATCTCAAGCTGGAGGCGCAGACGGGGCGCATCGGCTACGCCGTTTCGCTCAGCAAATACAGCAACAACTGCGGGGTCGGTCCCTGCCCCGAGGTGGTGGTCACGGGAACCGACTGGCACCCCGCCATCAACTCGCTCGGGGAGGTGTTCTGGCTCCAGTTGGACCAGGCGACCGGCAAGGAACAGATCTTCTCCTCGCTGCGCGGCCAACTGACCAGCGACCCGGTGCGGCACACCTCCGTGGCTGGCAACAACCTGGGCGATCTGGTTTGGGTGGAAACGGACGAGAATTCCATCGTAAGTACGGTGCGGGGCATCATCAATGACCAGCCGGTGACCTTTGCCAGCGGCCAGTACTGGATCTACAAGGTCGACATCAACGACCACGGGGAGGTGGTCTGGAGCCAGGAAGGGGGTGGCAGCAACAGCCAGATTTTCTCCAGCCTGAGGGGGCAGATCACCAGCGGACCGGTTCCCAGCTTCGATGCCAGCATCAACAACCGCGGGGACGTGGTCTTCGTGCGCCCCCCGCAGGAGTCGGGACCGTTGCAGGTGTACCTGTTGGCAGCCGGGAGCACGGAGCCTGTGCCCGTTACCGGTGACAGCGTCAGTCACAGCAGCCCGGCCATCTCGGACAGCGGCGAGATAGTCTGGGCCGAATACCTGGGCCAGCCTTGGCCCACGATGCGCCTGGTCTCAAGCGTGCGCGGGGTGCTGGTGCCTTACCTCAGCGCTACTTTCGGCCTGGATCTTAACAACTGTGGCGACATCGTCTATGGCGACTACCGTCCGAGCGGCTCCGCTATCTATCGCCTGGGGCGCAGCGCCCCCTGCATGCAGGTGCCGGAGCGCCGGTACTCCCTTGCAGTCGGGAAGAGCCCGGCAAATAGCGGCAAGGGGGAGGTTTCCAGCACTCCGACGGGGGTCCATCTTTCCTCAACCGATACCATGATGATCGTGGCGTTCCCGCCTGCTAGCACCGTTACCCTAAGCGCCACCCCCGACAACAATTCGGTCTTCACCGGCTGGAGCGGTGCATGCAGCGGAACGGGGGCTTGCCAGGTGACCATGGATGCGGCGAAGACGGTGACGGCGACATTTGCCGCGCTACCCGACTACACGCTGAGCCTGGAGGTGAACGGCAGCGGCGCGGGGATGGTGGTGAGTGAACCGAGCGGCATCTTCGCCGGCTCCAACTCCTCGGCCCGCTTCAGAGGCGGCTCTGCGATCACCCTGCATGCCATTGCCGCACCGTTCTCCGTTTTCGGAGGCTGGTCGGGCGCCTGCACCGGCCCGGCGGACTGCCTCCTGACCATGACCGCAGACTTCGGGACCACGGCCACCTTCATGAAGGACATGGCTCATTCAACCTACATCCCCAGGGGAGAAGGGATCTACAGCCCCGGCATTCAGGCCGCCTACGATGCCAGCGCCGACAGCGACACCATCCGCCTCTGGGGCATTGACTTCACCGAAGCGGTCATCTGCGCAGCTGACAAGAAGATCCGCATCGCCGGCGGTTATGATGAACCGTACAGCACCCGGGACGGGACAACCGTCGTCCGCGGCAGCCTCACCGTCTCAAGCGGTCTGGTCAACCTGGACCGGCTGGCATTTAAATAGGATAACGGCTACCCCTGCCCAACTTTTGCTGCGGCCGCAAGGCACGGCTCATGAGTAATGCATTGATTTTTTGCCGTCTAATTTACATAGTCGGGCCCAATGGGCCTAGGCAGCACCCACTGCTTGTTTGGCGGGAGGGCTGGAAGCCCAACGTTTTCCGGCAGGCTCGCTTCAGCTGATCGTGCACAATCAAGGCATATTGTCCCCCAATAGATGTCTTCTTCCAATAAAGACATGCCTGCCGGTGGCAGATCGTATGAACCGTCTGACAGGTGAGGATAAACTTCATCAAGCTGTGCGTAGTCGATGTGACTATGGCAAATCCGGCAAATGTCGCAAACCATAAACTGATCCTTGCTGAGTTGGAAAATATATTACCTGAAGAGCCTGAAAAAGAGGCAGGGTCAGAAGAGACCCTGCCTCTTTTTGCTGTATTTACGGAGCCGCTAATCCCCTTATCTTCTCTTTTTTTCCGCAGCCCCTTTGTGCTCGCTCTGCTATGATCTGGCCCTTCTCATCCTCGGTGAGCAGACAGGCCCTGACCGCTTTCGCAACTTCTGAGACATAGTCGCCATGGCTGTTCCATGCAGCGCTGCAGGGAACAGCCATGTCCACAAGCTGGGCGCAGCTGCAGCCAGTAAAATCTACTATGACGTTCGCTGCCGTACCAGGACATTGATCGAAGTTGTCGTCCACGCCGTCACCGTCGTCATCGCCATCGCAAGCGTCACCCTGTCCATCCCCATCAAAGTCAACCTGGGATGAGTTGGAAACGAACTGGCAGTTGTCGCTGACATCCGCTACGCCGTCATTGTCGTCGTCATTGTCGCAGGCATCACCTAGGCCGTCGTTATCATTGTCGGCCTGGTCATCATTGGCGACCGATGGGCAGTTGTCGCATAGGTTGCCATAGAGATCACCGTCGTTGTTGCGTTGAAGGGGATTGGGTACGCCCGGGCAGTTGTCGGAACTATCTCCGACGCCGTCGCCATCATTATCCGGCGTGGCGATAAATCCTTTCTTGATCCCGGCGCCGTCATAGCCCGATCCGACGACCGCTCCGTTGTCATTGATGTCGTAAGCGTATGCAGACGACCAGCCGGTGGGAAGAATGTCGGCATAGGTGGCGCCGTTATAAAGAAAGCCTTTGGTTTTTCCAGCGCCATTCACGCCCCATCCGACAACCGCCCCGTTGTTATTGATGCTCAAGGCATACGCAGACGACCAGCCGGTGGGAAGTATATCGGTATAACTAGTGCCGTCGTATAGAAAGCCCTTGGTGGTCCCGGTGCCGTCCTGGCCAAAACCGACCACTGCCCCACTGTCATTGATGCTCATGGCGTGCGCCTCCGACCAGCCGGCGGGAAGGAGAGCGGTATAAGCGGCGCCGCTATAAAGAAAACCTTTAACCATGCCTGCGCTATCATTGCCCCATCCGACGACTGCCCCTTTGTTATTCATGCCCTCAGTTTCAGCTCCCAACCAGCCGGGCGGAAGTACAGCGGTATATGCCCCGCCGTTATAAAGAAAGCCTGTAGTGACGGCGACGTCCCAGCCCCAGCCAACGACTGCCCCACTGTTACTGATGCCGTGGACGTTAACATGCGACCAACCGGCGGGCTGTATATCGGTGTCTGTAAATGTGCCTCCTTCATAAGAAAAGCCTTTAGTAGCGCCGTCGCTACCATCCCCTAGTCCGCCAAATCCGACGACTGCTCCGCCATCATTAATATCCAAAGCCTCTCCAACGAATTGCCAGCCGGTGGGGAGTATATCGGTATATGAGGAGCCGTCATAGAGGAAGCCTTTAGAAGTGGCGCCATCCAATCCCCCCCATCCGACGGCTGCCCCGTTGTTGTTTATTCTCTTGGCTTCAGCCCACGACCAACCTGGGGGAACAAGTTCCTTGTAGGAGTAGGTCGCGGCCAATGTCAGACCGGGCACGGAAAAAATGCAACTCAGTAAAAGCAATGTCATCAAGATCCTTTTCATTTCCTTATCCTCCTTGATTGTGGCTGGCTGTCTTAAATGATAAAGGGTCAAATCTCAACCAACGACATCTTTAAGTTCTGTATAGAGTTGAGACTTGACCCTTTCCTTCTTTCCAGGATGTCCCCGTGCCTTCCTAATGCGGCCGGAGCCTCCCGAAAACCGGCCTTCACGGTCTTGCCCCCTCTCGTTTTTGAAAGGCGGGGCCATCTTTGTGCCCCGTCTCTATTCTCGTTGGCTATTTCAGTGAAAAATAGGCGGAATGTTCGCTCCCGTCGTCGAATCTGAGAGTGAAGGTGTAACATTTCCCCGTCCACGACTTATCGGTCTTCCAGTTATAGATGAACTGGTTCGTTTCGAAGTCATAGCGAAGCCCTGATGCACCGCTCGTTTCAGCGGGTACCTGGTTTTCCCCGGAGCCTGATCCGTTGCATGCGACCACTCTATACAAAGTGGCTGAAACGACGGCCGGATTACTTATATAGCCTCCGCTCCCATCGAGAAGCTGCCATTTGACCGGAATGGTCTGTCCCGCTTTTGCCGCATTCTGCACGGGAGGATTCTCAAGAGGCGGCAAGAAACCGGTGAAACTATAGCCCTGCTCCTCAAACACGCCAAAGAGCGAGAACGAAGAGACAGTGCCGCAGATGACTTTATTGACGGTGTCCGGATACCCGGGGTCTGTGGCGTCCTGCCAGCCTGTGGATGTCTCATGGAAAAGCCGCAGGTCGTTTTCATTGCCGAAGCTTATCCCGCTGTAGCTGATGCAGACGTGGACCTGTCCGTCGAACCCTGCGGTGGTCTCGATGTGGTAGTAGACTGGCGGGTTGCCGAGTTTGAAGCCGTTGGGGGGCGGGGTGCCCGTGCCGCTCGTGGTCACCGTGGTCGAGCCGGAACGCGTGACATTGTCAAACGTAAGGGTTACTGGCGAGGTATTTGTATTGGGGTCTACAGGCTGGACCGTGACATTGCTCCCGGGCATTGTACCGCCGGGGGACGGATTGGGTGACTCTACCAAATACCGCGCCAGGGCGAAGTTATTATTAGTACCGTTAAAGGTATTTCCCGCAACAATGATCTTGCCGTCTGCCTGGATAGCGACGCTATCGGCATAATCATAGTGGGAAGCAAAGTCTGTCGTGACCTTGCCGCCCGTGCCGAAGCCCGGGTCGAGACTACCATCTGCGTTATACCGAGCCAGGGCGAAGTCATTAGTGCCGTTATTGGCAGATCCCGCAGCAATGATCTTGCCGTCTGCCTGGATGGCGACGCTATTGGCATAATCATAGCTGGAAGCAAAGTCTGTCGTGACCTTGCCGCCCGTGCCGAAGCTCGAGTCGAGACTACCATCTGCGTTATACCGAGCCAGGGCGAAGTCCCAACTATTGATACCGTTAACCGCAGATCCCACAACCATGATTTTGCCGTCTGCCTGGATGGCGACGCTATTGGCATAATCATAGCTGGAAGCAAAGTCTGTCGTGACCTTGCCGCCCGTGCCGAAGCTCGGATCGAGACTACCATCTGCGTTATACCGCGCCAGAGCGAAGTCTTTCCTATTACTACCGTTAGAGGCATATCCCGCAGCAATGATCTTGCCGTTCTGGATGACGACGCTATAGGCTTCATCATCGCTGGAAGCAAAGTCTGTCATGACCTTGCCACCTATGCCGAAGCTCGTATCGAGGCTGCCGTCCGTGTTATACCGCGCCAGGGCGAAGTCATAATTAGTACTAACGAGATAGCCGCAGTAAGAAGGGGGGCTAACAGATCCCGCAATTACGATCTTGCCGTCTGCTTGGATGGCGAGGCTTCTGGCAGCGTCAGAGCTGGAAGCAATGTCAGTCTCTTGTGACACCTCCTTGACGCAGCTCGGGTCTGCGTAGCCGGAAACAAAGTTTGTCGTGACCCTGCCGTCCGTGCCGAAGCTCGTGTCGAGGCTGCCGTCCGCGTTATACCGCGCCAGGGCGAAGTCCGAATTAGTACCGTTAAAGACATCTCCCACAGCAATGATCTTTCCGTCTGCTTGGATGGCGACGCTACTGGCAGAGTCGGCGACTAAAGCGGCATTGTCATTATAAGCAAAGTCTGTCATGACTATGCCACCCGTACCGAAGTTCGGGTCGAGGCTGCCGTCTGCGTTATACCGCGCCAAGGCGAAGTCCCAATTAGTGCCGTTATAGGCAGTTCCCGCAACTACGATCTTCCTGTCTGCCTGGATGGCAACGCTTGATTCGTTGTAGGAAACAAAGTCCGTCACGACCTCGCCGCCCGTGCCGAAGCTCGGGTCGAGATCTCCCCATGCGGCCTGCGCACTGTGCGGCAGCCCCATGGTCAGAAACAGAAGCTGCACTAATAAACTGAGGACCACACCCGCCATACGCTTCTGATTTTCCATGTTAACCTCCTGAGAAAGCTGTTGAGTTTTATGAAGCCGCATATGAATCGCCCTGAGGCGGCGTGCTTTTGCCACACTCACAGAAGGCTCAAAAGCATGATGGCTTCGATGATGAGGGGAAAGACCTGGTTCTGGGCTCCGCAGATAGTGATCCAGTCGTTCTTGTCCGGCCCCCCTGCTGTTGCGCAGCCGTCGGTCTTGCCGAGGATGTCGTTCCGGAGCTTGTCGAGCGCATCCCCGTAAAGACCCTGGTCTATCATCTGGATGGCGGCGTTTATCTTGTTGGTGAGGGTGTTTGGCAAATTGCTGTTTTTGAAACTCCCCGGATCCTCATGATTGATGGCGGAGATGGCCTGGGTCAGGATTTCGATGATTCCATGTGTCCCCCCCGTTGCTTCGATGGTGACATTCCTGGGGTCGCTGTCGATAAAGCCGTCGTTCACCACCAGGCTCACCACGTAGGCGCCGGTCATATCCGCTGTAAAGCTCGCCGCGGCAGGCAAAGAGGCTGTAAGTACGGCGCTGCTTCCCGTGGGCCTGGAGACGAAACTCCATGTGCAGGCGAGCACGTCGCCGTTGGCGTCGGTGCTTCCGCTGCCGTTCAACTCAACGACGCTCCCGGCAACGACGGACTGGTTGCCTCCGGCATCGGCGACGGGTTTCGAGTTGGAGAAGCTCATGGTGACGCTGTCGGAAGCGCTGGTGCTCCACGGGTCGCTGACCACGAGTGTCAGCAGATAGTCACCATGGGCATCGGCAATGAAAGTGGGGTTGGCAAGAGCCGGATCGGAAAGCGCGGCGGCGCTCCCCAGGGGCTTCTGAACAAGCGCCCACTGGTAGGTGAACTGGTCCCCCTCCAGGTCATAGCTGCCGCTCCCGTCGAGCTGGACCGTTGCGCCGGTCAAGGTGACGGCCTGGTCAGGCCCCGCATCGGCCACGGGAGGGGTGTTGGTGGTGCTCACCGTGACGCTGTCCGCTGCGCTGACAAGGCCTGAGCCGTCTTTTACCACCAGTTTGATGGTGTAGTCTCCCGGCAGGTCGGCGGTGAATGAGGGATTTACGACGGCCGGGTCGGCAAGCGTTGCCGCGCTGCCGGCGGGCGCCGAGTTGATGGTCCAGGCGTAACCGAGCGGGTACTTCAAGTCCGGGTCGGCGCTTGCGCCGCCGTCGAGGGTGACGACGCTGCCGTTGTGCACCGCCTGGTCAGGCCCGGCGTTCGCCACGGGAAACGCGAAAGTCGTCGCGTATACGTTGTGGTCCGCCTCCAACACCGACCACACCACCCGGATCTGGCCCCCCACTACCGAGATGTCGTTCAACACCTCGTCGAGGCCCGGGGTGTCGGTCAGCCGATGGAGGGTCGACGCGCCAAGGTCATAGAGATAGATGTCCCAGTTGGGAGTCGGGTCGGTCAGGTCGCGGCTCTCGAAGGCGATCATGTTGCCCGAAATGTTCGCGTTGCGCTGCTCAACCGGCATCGCCAGCTGCCCCTCGGGGCCGCCCGCCACCGGTCTCCAGTAGATATCCTGGACGGTGGCGCTGCCCGCGCGAGAGCCGCCATACACCACCAGCGTGCCGTTCGTGTCGGCAAACCGCTCGTCGTCGGGGGTAGCGGTTACCTGGCTGACAGTCCAGCCCGTGGCCCCCTTCACCGCCTGCCAGATATCGCAGTTAGCGATGGCGGTCGCGCACTTCTCCCAGACCACGACGTTGCCGTCCTGCGCCACTGCGGGGGTGCGATCGACCAGGGTGTCGCTGGTCAGCCGGGTTACGGTCCCGGTAGGCAAATCGTAGGCGACCACTTCGGAGCCGAGCATCCCGCCGGTGCCGTAACCCAAGTCCTGCCAGGCGACGGTGGCGCCGCCGATGACGCCGTTCCGGCGGTTCAGCGCAGGCCCCGGAGCCAGCTGCACAGCGGGGCCTGCGGTGGTGGTGTCGAAGGTCCAGATTGACTGTTGGCCGCTGTCGACCTGCGAGAAGGCGACTATTTTGCCGCTCACGTCCGAGAGAAAATCGAGGGAGGTGCCGGTGGTGGGGATTCCCGCGTCGGTGTTCGTGGCGAGGTTGAAGTAGCGGATCTGGGTGGTCCCATTAAGCGAGCTGGTGTAGGCGACCAGATTGCCGTCCACGTGCGGGTCGGTCTGGTTCCCCGCTCCTGCGTTGACCGTGGTAATTGTGCCGCCGAGCAGTGTCCCGGCATCGTACGCCTCGGCATCGCCATGCCCAATTGCCGTGAGCAGGCAGACAGCGAGGAGCAATAAGAAAGCGGTTTGAGGGGTTAATCTGAAAAATGAAGCGCCGGCAAATCCTTGCTTCTTGGTGATCATTGTACTTCCTCCTTTAAGAGTTGGTGATGATTCCCGCAGTTGTTCACAGAACCTTCATGGCTCAGGGTCATCTGCAAATCACGTTACCGAGATCCGGGACGCCGGAGAGGTCCTTTGGCGCCAAAAGCGTAAAAGTGCATTTGCCTTTTCCCGTATCAGCCTCTATTTTCATTGTTTCTTCTTTGAAGCCGCGCCGCTCTGTTCCGGAAAAAAGGAAATCTCCGTAGTCATTGCTCTTCAGGCTGTAATTGTCGCGCATGAACCGTGCTTCGCAGGAAAAGTCGTTAAGCCCCCGTTTCAGAAGTGCGGGGCTTGCGTAATAGGGGACGGCGACGATATGTTCCCGCCCGAGCAGGTCCTTCACGACGAGGCTCACCTCACCCTGCCCGGTAGTCACCGGCACGTTATAGGGAGGTAACTCTATCAGGGGGGGTATTGCAGATTGCTTACAGAATCGGAGAAAAATGGAGGAAGATAAAAAAATCAGGGGACGGGCGCTAGAATTTCCGGGTCCCGGCGGTCAAGGAGGGCTTCATGGATGGAGCGGGTTCTTTCGGACGACTTGCCGCCGATGGTGGCGAGGATCTTTCGGCAGCGGGCATAAGCCGCCAGAGCTTCTCCCTGTTTTCCCTGGCGGTGGTGACAGATCATCAGGCGCTGGTAGAACTCCTCGATATGATCATCGATTGCGAGCCCTTTCATGTAACACTCGACAGCCGTCGCCCACTCTCCATGATATTCATGGTAGGCGCCGGCCTTGCCGATTAGGCGGAGCGCCTTGGAACGGAGGCGCTCGCGCATGGAAACTGCCCATGGACTGCCGGGTTCGCCGGAGAGGAAATGACCGTTATAGAGATCCATCCCCTTCTTTATCTGCTTGGCAGCCTGGAGTGGGAGTTCCTGCGGCAGCTTACCGTTCCAGTCGGTTTCCACTGCGCCGGCAAACCGTTCAAATTCCCAGGCATCGGTCCAGCAATAACGGGCGTCAAGGGTTACTTTCCCGTCGTTTGACCGAATGACCTTGTCATTGTCAAGCAGGCGACGCAGACGGTGCAGATTAGTGGTGAAGGATTGGTGAGCGACGTCACCATCGGCATCCGGCCAGAGGAGGTCGACCAGCTTTTCCACGGCCACCTCCCTGCCGCCCAGGGATATCAGCGCCTTCAGGAGGGCCAGCGGCTTCTGCTGGACCTTGCCTGAGAAACGTACCGGCTCCCCGTACTTGACCAGCTCAAAACGGCCAAGCGTATATATCTTTAACGGCCAGGGCCAGTTTTCCAGTGGCACAGAAGTGCTCGAAGGTAACAGCTGTCGTTTGAGAACAAGACCCTGTACATATTCAACCTCGATTCCAGCCTCCAGGGCCTTGGCGCAGAGTCGCGCCATCACTTTCGGCTGCCACCAGGGGTGATTTAAATGGCCCTGACTTTTCCCCAGCGCGAATGCTTCACGCAGAGTCACGAGGCACTTGATCTCATCGTTCTGATCAAGAGCCAGCCGGGCTTCTGACAGAAGACATATCATTTCAATGAGCGAGCTCTTCATGCCTTGACCGATATGACGCGCCATCAGAATGCTGCGTGAAGCCTCGTGATATTGCTTGAGCGATATCAGGAGCTGCGCCAATGCCGCATGGCTGAGAGCCTGTGGAAACAGGACCCCTGATTTCTCAGTGAGCGATAGCGACACCTGCGCATGATCAAGAGCACGTGGGAAATCTTCGCGGAGGGCAGCCTCCCATCCAGCGAGATATTGGTAATGCGCGATATCCACCCAGCGGGCACAGCTCATCAAGGATTTGATCTGATCAAGAAGATCTGCTCCGGAGGAAAGCTCTCCGGCGCTCAAAGCACCGTAGGTGGCATGGGAAAGCATGATCATGTCAAAAAGGTGAACGCCCATAGTCTCGGCGGTCTTGAGACTTTCGGCAACAGTCCTACGGCAGCCCTCGAAATCGCATACATTCCAGTGGAAAATCGCCCCCATTGAATTCCACATCATGAGTACGAGAGGCGGTATGTCACGGGCATGGACCGACGCTCTCAGCGTATCGATCAGCCGCGCCGCCTTCGCAAAATCGCCGACCCATAGATAATAATTGACGAGATTGCTCCCCATCGTCATACGCAGGCGGCTGTCGGTAATCGTATGGAGAAGTTTGTCTAACCGCGCTTCCCAGAAAACGAGTTTGGCGTGCTCGGGATTCCTATAAAGCAACGCTCCGAAGACGCTGTTCGAAACAATGACTTCGATTTCTACGGACGGGAAAACCGGCTGCCGTTGAAGGAGTTCGTCGAGCAGGACAAACCAACGGTCTAGAGAAGTAAAGTCGGACCAGGCATAGTAAATGGAATCGGCTTTTCCTGCCCATGCCAGGAACTGGCCGGAAGGATTATTTTCTTTTCCGAACAGCTCGAAGGCCCGTTCGAAATGGCGCTGGCTCTCAAGCGGATTAAAGGGGAGCCTGCAGGCGCCGAGCCAGTATTCCAGCCAGGGGAAGTGTTCAGCGAAACCTTCGGGAAAGCTCCTGAGCCACCCCTCCAGGGTCTGGTTCCGCCCCTGCGCAATGAAGTCATGCGCACAAGTATTGATCAGGCGCGCAAGGGCGTTCCAGTCACCGATCTTGCACATCAGTTCCGCTGCCGGCTCGATACGGCCGCTTCTTTCAAGCAGGGCGGCCGCATTCCGCCGCAGTTCCAGCATCTGCGCCGCTGGCAGCGTATCTTCCGCGCGAGCCAGCAGGAATTCCCGAAATAGAGGGTGGTACTTGAAGACGGGATTCGCGGTGCAATGTCTTTCGGTAAAAAAGTGGTTACGATTCAAGGCAGCCAGGATCGCTGCCGATGCATTGTTGCCGGTCAGCTCCTGAGCCTCTTCGGCAGTCATGCCCGGCATTAAGGCCGATGCGAGCAGAAACTCTTGGACCCTGTTGCCCGTTTTATCGAACAATTCCGCGGCAAAATAGTGAAAAATTTCATCATGGGTAGGATCGTGAAGCGTTGCCGGATCCTTTTCATCCGTTCTCATCCGTTCCAGCATCAGGACAATCCCGGCAGCCCATCCCTCGGTCCTGCTGTAAAGATCTGTCAGCACTTCATCCGAGAATTGACGCTGCTTTTGCTTCAGGATGAGAGCCTTTGTTTCCTCGAAGTCAAGTCTGATTTCCTCCCAGCCGATGAAGCTCATCCTGTTGGATGCCCGCAGGCGCGCAAAAACAGGTGGCGGCCCACCGCGGCTGATTATAATAATATTGATTCCATCGGGGACAGATGACAGCCCTTCCCGCATTATTTCGTGAAATCCCGAATCGGGCGGAACATCCTGGTAGTCGTCGAATACCAGTACGAAAGGCCGCTTTAATCTGCCGTAGAGGTTCTCGAAAAAACGGCGGGTGAATGTGGTGATTCCTTGAAGGTATTCGGGAGTCAAGAGGGGGAGGGATCTGCGGTTCCGTGGAGATGCTTTCTTTGCGGCCAGTCCCATGTAGTAAAAGAACGTGGCGATGTCCGCATCTCCTTCATCGACCTGATACCACAGGCAGGGGAGCTTGTACTCGTCAAGATAGCTTGTGACAAGCGTGGACTTGCCGGAACCGGCAGGAGCCGAAACCCAGATGATGGGCCTCTTCGCGCAGTGGTCCAACAAACGGATTAACCTTCCCCGCTGGACGATTCCAGTAATGCGCGGCCTCGTTATTTTGGCTATGGTCCCAATTTTCCGTGTCATAAAGGATATGTTTGGTCGTCTCCAATTGAAGTTCTGTCCAGAAGGTATGGAAATAGCCGTAACGGGTTTTTCTGAGGTGTGAAATGACGAGCCGGATTTCGAGTTCTTCATGGGTTCGAAAGGCCCGTCCCTTTGGTCGCGGGCGAAAACCGGGCGTTAGCTGGGATGGGTTAATTTGCTTCAACTTAGCCTTTAATAAAATCATAGTCAACTAAAACCTGAATAGGCGGGAATGCGCTGCTGCCCACAAGCTCCTGCACGGCTTGCGAAGAGAGGGATTTCATTTACACTTCTTTGAATTAAGACTAGTTCATTAAAATAAATATCATGAAAGCGCCAGTACACGCTGGTATTGCGCGGCTCTCGTGGGGACACTGCTCGCCCTTGCGGCCGGAACGGCTATCTCTCCCCCACCAGGGGAGAGGGGACTTTAAGCCCTCCCCCCAGCCCCACTGCCATTAAGTTAAGCGGTGGTTCCGTGGCTCATGTAGGGTGGGCCGTGCCCGCCATCAGGATGCGGGTGTGGTGGGCACGGCCCACCCTACCTCCTATTTCCCTTAACTTAATGGCAATGCCCCCTGCCCCCGCCCACCAGGGGAGGGGGGGAGATAGGACCAGCAGAGGATTAGCACTAATCGGGTTTAGCAATGGGAAGTTTCCGGAAACCGGTCACCGGAAGCCGTCAGCATTCCGCTGAACGGAGAGAGCATGACTCGACTCCTGCCTATCCACAGGCAGGGTTGACTCATGAGTAATGCATTGATTTTTTCTTTTCAAGTTTATATAGTGGCGTGATAGCTTTAACCCCAAAGGATGGACAGATATGGTACGAACAATACTCACCTATCCGGACCCGGAGCTGAAGAAGCGCTCCAACCCGGTCACCGTTATCACGGAAAAGACGCGCGAGCTGGTGCGCGACATGGCGGAGACGATGTACGACGCTCCGGGGGTCGGGCTCGCTGCTCCCCAGATCGGGGTACACCAGCGCATCATCGTGATCGACGTCTCGATGAAGGACGAGCCGCCGGCGCTGATCGTCGCCATCAACCCCGAGATCATCCACGCCGAGGGGGAGGAGTACGAGGAGGAGGGGTGCCTTTCGGTCCCCAAGTTCTCCGCCAACGTCCGCAGGCACGCCCGGGTTGTGGTGAAGGCGCTCAACCTGGACGGGGAGGAGGTCATCTTCCGGGCCGACGAACTCCTCGCCATCGCTTTCCAGCACGAGATCGACCACCTGGACGGCATACTGTTCATAGACCACCTCTCGCCGCTTAAGCGCGGCATCTTCCGCAAGCGCTACCAGCGTGCCCAGGAAGAAGCGAAGGAGCACTGATGACGGGGATGCGCATCATCTTCATGGGAACGCCCGAGTTTGCCTGCCCGACGCTCGGCACGCTGATCGAGCGGGGAGAGCAGGTGGTGGCCGTCGTGACCCAGCCGGACCGCCCGAAGGGAAGGGGGCAGCAGACGCTTCCTCCGCCGGTGAAGCTCCTGGCTGAACAGCACGGCATCCCGGTGCTCCAGCCGGTGAAGGTGCGCCATCCCGAGGCGATCGAGGAGATCCGGTCGCTGAATCCGGACCTGATCGTGGTGGTCGCCTTCGGGCAGATCCTCCCCAAGGCGCTGCTGGAGATCCCCGGGTACGGCTGCATCAACGTGCATGCCTCGCTCCTGCCGTGCTATCGAGGCGCCGCGCCGCTCAACTGGTGCATCATCAACGGCGAAACGGAGACCGGCGTCACCACCATGATGATGGATGTGGGGCTCGACACGGGCAACATGCTGCTCAAAAGAGCGACCCCGATCGACCCGGACGAGGACACGCGCTCCCTGCACGACCGCCTGTCCAAAATCGGCGCCGAGCTTCTGGCCGAGACGCTGGACCGGCTGGCCGCCGGGGGACTGGTCCCTGAGAAGCAGGACGATGCGCTCACCTGTTACGCGCCGATGCTCAAGAAGGAGGACGGCCTGATCGACTGGGGTAAGGATGCCGCCGGCATCAAGAACCTGGTGCGCGGCATGACCCCCTGGCCCGGCGCCTACAGTTATCTGGACGACAAGCTCTTGAAGGTTTACCGCGTGCAGACCGGCTCGGGGAAGGGGAGCTCCGGCGAGATCCTGAGCGCCGGCCGGGACGGCATCGAGGTCGCCTGCGGCTGTGGGAGCATCATCATTCATGAATTGCAGCTGGAGGGGAAGAAACGCCTCTCCGCGGCTGAGTTCCTGGCGGGGTGCAAACTTGAGCCCGGTGCGGCCCTGGGCAAAAGGGGTTGATGGTTGAGTTATAAGGGGCACTCCCAGAAACCTCCCCAGAAGCGGCTCTTCGTCGCTCTCATGGGACTCACCTGCATCCTGGTGGTCGGGCTCATCTACCTCGGCTGGTGGATTCCGACCATGGGGCTTGCCAACATACATCCGGAGCTGCCGAGCCTGGCCGGCATGCTCTTCGGCGTCCTGTCGGGCATCGCCCTGCTGGGGACGCTGCTGCTGGTCCTGACCACCGCGCTCGGCAAGGACATCCTCTTCACCAGATTCATGCGCGGCGTGGTCATCAAATTCCTGCTCCCGCTCATCGAGCAGATCGGCCGGCTCTGCGGCATCTCCAAGGACACCATCCGGCAGTCGTTCGTCGCCATGAACAACAGCCTGGTCACCTCCCAGCGGCTCAAGATCAAACCGGACCGGATACTGATCCTGCTCCCCCATTGCCTGCAGCTTTTCGACTGCGAGATCAAGGTGACCGGCGATATCGGCAAATGCGTGCGTTGCGGCAGGTGCGACATCACGGGGCTTTCCGTGCTGGCGCAGAAATACCAGGTGGATATCTCGGTAGCCACCGGCGGCACCCTGGCGCGGAAGGTCATCATAGACAAGCGCCCCAAGCTGGTTCTCGCCGTCGCCTGCGAGCGCGATCTCACCTCCGGGATCAAGGACTGCTACCCGCTCCCCGTGATCGGCGTGCTGAACGACCGCCCCTTCGGACCCTGCTTCAATACCCGGGTGGACGTGGAGAAGATCGAGGCGGCGCTTCGCTCCGTGCTCGTCTGACGCTGACTTCATGATCAAGGCAAAAAACTCCCCGCTTCGCTCCCTTCTGCTGGTTCTGCTGTTAATGAACGTCTCCGGCGTCTGTCATGCCGCGCGGATCACCGAGTACCGGGTGATCCGGAAAACGGTGCAGGACCAGCAGGGGAAGACCCGGGTCGCCATCCGCAGCTTCAAATCCGACCAGGTGGCTCACCTCCTCGTTGTCGATCCGGTTACCCTGACAAGCTCCAACCTCCCTGCCTCGACCCTCGGTTTCTCCGACGCCTCCGAGGCATCTCTCGGCTCCACACGTTTCATGAAAGCGCTGGACAGGCACAGCCTGGCCCCTTACCGGCTGCAAAACGGCGGCGCGACCCGGGCCGAGAGCGCGGTGGAAGGCGTTTTCCTGACCGTCGACCTCTGCCCCTCGAAACGTCCCTTCGAGCGCGAGCTTTTCGACGCCGCCGGGGCGCTTTGCAACGGGACTCCCGTTCCTGTTGCGGTAGCGGTGTCGGGAGTGTGGCTCGCCAACCACCCCGAGGAGCTCTCCTACCTCAAGGGGGAGACGGCGGCGGGGAGGCTGGCCATCACCTGGGTGAACCACTCCTACCACCACGACTACCATCCGCAAGCGCCCCTGGAGCAAAACTTCCTGCTCACCCCGGGGACCGACATGTCGGCCGAGGTGATTGACCTGGAGCAGCAACTTCTCGCCAACGGGCTGGTGCCGTCCCCCTTCTTCCGTTTCCCGGGGCTTGTCTCGGACCAGGCGGCCATGAGCCGGCTGCGCGAGCTCTCCCTGATACCGATCGGGAGCGACGCCTGGCTTGCCAAGGGGGAGTCGCCGCGCAAGGGGAGCTTCATCCTGGTGCACGGTAACGGCAACGAGCCCAAAGGGGTGAGGCTGCTGCTGCCGATGCTGAGAAGCAAGGAGCTGCGCCTGCTGCCGCTTCCTGAGGCGTTTCTAAAAGCAGATTGAGATTGAGATTGAGATTGAGATTGAGATTGAGATTGAGATTGAGATTGAGATTGAGATTGAGATTGAGATGTATTTATGGAGACGGATTGTAGGGTGGGCCGTGCCCACCATCGGGATGCGGTTCCGGTGGGCAGGGCCCACCCTACCAAAAGGGGAGAGCGTCTGAGGGCGCTGCCGGACCCGGGGGGATTTTTGGTCAGACGGTGGTTCCCGTATTGAGGGTGAAGCGGCGCGAACCGAACGGCTTACCCGAGGAGATCACGGCTTCCATCTCCGCCGCCACCAGATCGTTTCGGGGCGACAGCTCCTCGCTGCACGGCAGGGGACCGGGGGGGACCACTGCGAAGAAGACCTTGACGATCTCGGGATCGAGCGCCTCGCCGCTTAGGCTGCGGATCATCTCCCTCGCCTCGGCATCGGGATACCCCTTCCGGTAGGGGCGGTCCATGGTGAGCGCGTCGTAGATGTCCGCCACCGATACGATCCGGGTCTCAAGGGGAATCGCTTCCCCGCGCAGCCCGGAGGGATAGCCGGTGCCGTCGTAGCGCTCGTGATGGTACTGGATGATGTTGCGGGCCACCTCGGACAGGTGCGCCTTTTCGGCCACGTCGGCACCCCAGAAGGTATGCATCTTCATGGTCTCGAACTCGAGGTCCGTGAGAGTGCCGGTGCCGTTCAGGATCATCTCGGAGACGCCGATCTTGCCGCAGTCGTGCAGCCAACTGCCGTACTTTATCTGGCGCTGCGTCTCCTTGGTAATCCCCATCGCCTTCGCGATCATCAGGGCATAGACGGCGACCCTGTCGCAGTGCCCCTTGGTGCTCGGGTCCTTGAGCTCGATGGTCTGGGCCAGGGAGCGGAGCACCGACTCGTCCTCGCGCCTTATGGTGTGGATCGTCCGGTAGCGCCTGAGACCTTCCTTCACCACCTCCAGGATCTCATCGTTATTCCACGGCTTCAGCAGATAGCGGAACACCTCGGTGGTGTTGATGGCGGCCAGCGCCGTCGGCAGGTCCACATATGAGGAAATCAGCACCTTGACGGTGTCGGGCGAGACGGTGCGCAGCATGGAGAGGAACTCGAGGCCGGTCATGCCGGGCATCATGTTGTCCGAGACGACGACGGCTATCTCGTGATGCTTGAACAGTTCCAGCGCCTCTGCCGCGTCGCTTGCCGTGAGAATGTTGATCCCCTTGGCGTGGAACAGGTCTTTTGAGCACTGAAGTATCAGCTGGTTGTCGTCGACGAACAGTATTTCCGCTGCCATGGATTATCCCTCGCACTCAACAGGTGAACCGGTTCGGGCCGGCCTTGCCGCAGGTACGGCGCCGCCAACTACCGGGTCTCGCGTCATATTAAAGTCTCATGAAGGGATTGTCAATCTAATGTTGCCGCAACTGTGACAAGGATAGCCGCCCGGCAGGGGTAACCGGCAAACGGCTGGCGGAGCTGGTCCGGAGCCGGTCAGGGGGAGACTCTCCTTTCCAGTTCTTGCCGCAGCGCAGCCAGTTGATCGGCGGCAAGCCGTTGGGAACCGAGGAGGTTTTTCAACTCTGAGCTCCCCAGAGTCGGGAGGAAGAGGGTGAACCACACCGGAGGCGTCTTGCGGTTTCGCAGCATGGCGACTCTGAGGTTGGGGCGGCTGCTCCAGAGCGGGTGGCGGCCGACCGCCGAGATGGTCTCGGCCGTTGCTGCGGGAGATCTCAGAAAGGACAGGACCCCCGATTCCTTGAGCCGCGGGTTGGCCAGGACGGCGTCTATCAGCCGCGGCTCTCCTTCCTTGAGCAGCGCCTCCAGGAGCGCCGGCGAGCCCCGGCGGGCCAGGGCTATCTTGTTCCCCAGTTCCGTCTCGGGGAGCCGTTTCAGGATGGCCCGCTCCGCCGCGAGCTTCTGGTCCGGGGTGACGCCGGGGAGCTGCATCACGGTGACCAGCTCGAAGAGGAAGAGTTGCGGCAGGAGCGCCGAGAGGATGGAGCCCGGCGTGTTGGGGTGCCCCGCCAGGGCGATCTTCAGGCGGCGGCTGCCGGCAACCGGCGCCAGGCGCTGCATGGTCCTGATCAGCTGTTCGGGAAGGTTGCGCCGCTTCAGCAGGGCAAGCAGGTGTTCCTCGCCCAGGTGCGGGTTTTTCAGGGCGCTCCTGATCAGGTCCGGGTCGGGGTCCTGGAGCAGGGCGAAGAGCTGCTCTGCGCCGGCTTCAAGGGCCAGCCGGAGCCGGGCCGCCTTGGCGAGGTCGACTCTTTCCGGCCGGGGCGGATCGGTGGTTGGTGTTGGGTCAGGCAAATTTACGTCTCCCAGAGTGGATCCACCTCTCGTGTCGAGGGGAGGGACCGTAGAAAGTCCCCCTTTGACAAAGGGGGATTTAGGGGGATTTGCAGTTCGTGGCAAGCTGCTCTCTATAGCGCCGTAAGGCAAATCCCCCCCACCCCCCTTTTTCAAAGGGGGGAGCGCTTGCAAAGGGGTGCTTGCTTGGCAGTTGCACCGCGGGGAGAGAGAGGAACCGGCTTTGCCGATTCACTCCGCGCAGCAGGAGAGCCGCTCCAGGTCGCGGTCGAAACTCTGGGCGCAGAGCCTGAGCCCCTCGCCCATGGAAGGGTAGACATGCAGCGTCTCGGCGAGCTGCCCCACGGTCATCCCCAGACGCACCGCCAGCGCCGCCTCGTTGATGACGTCGGCACCCCTGTGCAGGCTCAGATGCACCCCCAAAATCCTGCCGCTCCCCTTCTCGGCGATCATCTTGATGGCGCCCCTCAGTTCGCCGGTCACGTGCGACTTCGGTATCATCGCGGCCGGGATGGTGTGGCAGATCACCTCGAACCCCGCCCCCTTGGCCGCCTCCTCGGTGTAACCCACGGTTCCCACCTCCGGATCGGTGAAGATCGCCATCGGGATGCTGTTGTAGTCCAGCGCGCAGCGGCAGCCGGCTTCGAGCATGTTGTCCACGGCGGCTATCCCCTCCCGCGCCCCGATGGTCGCGATCTGCATCCCCCCGGTCACGTCTCCGGCGGCCCAGATCCCCGGGGCGGAGGTGCGCAGTTCCCGGTCCACCTTGATGAACCCCCTGGCGTCCAGCTCGACTCCGGCCCGCTCCAGGCCGATCCCGGAGCTGGCGGGGGCGGTCCCTACCGCGAGGAGCAGCTTTTGCGATACGAAGCGCCGCGGCACCCCGTCCACCTGAGCCTCCACCCGTACCTGGCCCTCGTGGCTGGAGACCGAGCAGACGGTTGCCCCCACCACGATCTCCATCCCCTCCGCCGCGAGCGCCTCCTGCAGGGCCTGCGCCGGCTCGGCTTCCACGGACGGGAGCAGCCGGTCGCCGTGTTCGAGGACCCTGACCGCCACCCCCAGGCGCAGGAACATCTGCCCAAGCTCCAGGGCGATCACGCCGCCCCCTATGATGGTGAGCGAGTCGGGTAGCGTCCTCATGAGCAGGGCGCTCTTGCTGGTCAGATAGGGGACCTGCTCCAGCCCGGCGATGGCCGGTATGCGGGGGTAGCCTCCGGTGGCGATCAGGAAGCGGTCCCCCTTGATGATCCTGTCGCCGACCTGGATGCTGTCGGGCCCGAGGAACACGGCGTTCCCCTTGATCAGGGTCAGTCCCGGCACATTGTTCAGCACATTCATGTACTTGGTCTGCCGAAGTTCCTTGACCACCGCGATCTTGTGGCTATCGAGCACCGGGAACCGCATGGCGCCGCTGCGGGTGCCGAGACCGAGCCTCTCGCCGAGCTCCGCCTGGCGGCGGAACAGTGCGGCATGGATCAGGGTCTTGCTCGGTATGCACCCCCAGTTGATGCAGGTACCCCCCAGCTCGCTCTTCTCGATCATGACGGGACGCGCACCCTTGGCCTGAGCCCTGAGGGCGGCGGCAAAGGCGGTGGAGCCCGACCCGAGTATGATGATCTGCGGTCCCTCTCTCATGTGTATTCCCCTAAGCCCAGTGTACCGTGAAGCCGCCGACTGGTAAACAGAAGAATTCACCGGCCTTTTCCGGCTCCGGCCCGAATTTCGGCCGCGCTCCTCCCCGGATCGGACCGGCTTTGCCGTATTGGCGGGCAATAATCCTCCTGATTAGGTACAATCTTCAGCCAGTTGTTTGTCCCTCCCCCTTCAAG